>Ga0307517_10001813_pt1 | contig 35062 bp, 17 predicted proteins | sample 23_EM_MG_FD_194515 | JGI IMG/M metagenome (GOLD analysis project Ga0307517, IMG submission 194515) | Populus trichocarpa ectomycorrhiza microbial communities from riparian zone in the Pacific Northwest, United States - 23_EM | ecosystem: Host-associated > Plants > Roots > Unclassified | place... | reverse complement strand
AGTTAGTGATGAAAGACAATTTGATATATTTTGAAGAATTGTGAACATAATAGCTTTATCATTTTTAATGTGTTATCTTCCTTATTTCTTATTAATGTTATGTATACAGGTTTTTCACGAGGTGATGTGGAGCTTTAAATATGAGTTTTGTGTTTAAATCTGTTTATTTTGTGGGATGTAATATCTTTGCTTTATATGTAATTTGTATTATATGTAGATTTTAATATATGTATCATAACGATGTTTGCTTTTGGTATTTATACATTTAAAAAGTATGAGTAAGGAACTAATATTAGTAAACTATTCGAAAAGAATACTTAGTAATTATAGTTATGCATGTTTAAAAGATGGATGCATGTTAATATAATAATTAGTTCAATATGAATCTTTTGAGTTTATAATTGTTTGTAGTTAATGTTTTATTTGTTGATGATGTAAGGTTGAGAAAATACAATGAAGTATAGTTATGTGAAATATTGTATGATGAGATGAGATATGATCCAGGATGGTTGGATCAAAGTGAAAGTTTTGAGTATTGTGATTGAATGAAGTCTAGTCGATAACTTGGTAACATCAGAAAACAAAGACAACTCTGCCAAAATTTTTTTTAAAAAAATCTCATAATCTTAGACATATTATTAAATACTTGACATTAGTAAAGAAATGTTTGAGATTTCATGACATTATAATTTGAGGGTGTTACAATTATTGTTTGTTTCATCCTACTTCCTATGTTTTTAATATTTTAGTATCAAATAATAAAATTACTTGTAACTCTAGATATTTTAATTTTCAATATGAAGCATGTTCGCTACGAAAGTCGTTGTGTCTATTGTTGAGACCTACGGGTCATAAAACTTCTGCTTCATTTAATTTAATATTTAGTGATGCTTGAGATCCTGCCTTTATTTTTCTTTTAATGGCTTTTGCTATTTTATTATTTTTGTCGATGTGCACACCAAATATATATGATATTATCCTCTTGTTGCGAAATCTGATGTATTTTTTTTTTCCATCGTTTTCAAGCTTTGTTGAGTGTCAATTTTTGCTAAAAAGTAAATATATCCTATAATATCCCACGTCAGCGGGCGAGGAGTTGGTAGCTGACCTTATTATTAGTGCTGGTTGCTGACTTGTTAGAGACGTTTTGGAGCCATGCGTGGTCATCAAGAACAAATCTATGAGGACGGTAAGGCCCAAAGTGGACAATATCTGGCAGGTTGGACTAGATTGTGAGATTTGGTATCAAAGCTGGCCTCACTTGCTGTCTGGTTGTGCCGACGGGGTCGTCGACCTCTTTAAAAGGGGTAGATTGTAATATCTCACATCGGTGGGTGAAGAGTTGGTAGCTGGCCTAATTAGTAGTACTGGTTGTTGACTTGTCAGACACGTTTTGGGGTTATGCATGGTCATCAAAAACAAATTTGTGAGGGTGGTAAGGCCCAAAGCGGACAATATCTAGCAGGTTGGGCCGGGCTGTAACATTTCCAAACTGATTGCGATGGTGAATACCAAAGTTAAATACATTATTTCAGACTATTAGTATTTATTATCATTTAATTTGTCATCATACTTATGAATAAAATAACACAGTTGAATGTCGTCATTGATATATTGTCAAAATTAGACTTACTCTTATGGGATAATGTAAAGCACTATTAAGGTTTTTGAATTATGTGTTTGAAACCTTGATATATCTTATTGATCGCATGCCTACTTTTATCCTTAGCAATTAATCTCTTTTTGATTGTATTTTTTATCGTTCTTCTTATTATGCTTTTCTGTATACGTTTAGGTGTTTTTGTTTTTCATTTTTGTATCCATATCATAATCATAAGTTAGATTTTTGTTCATCTCCGTGTGTGTTTTTAGGCTATAGCTCCTCTTATCTAGGTTATTATTGTTTTGACATCACATCCCAATGAATTTATATATCTCATCATCTCTATTTTAATAAACAAGTGTTCTCTTTTGATAAATTTGAACAAATTGCAACCACAACCAACATCTCTTCACCTTATATTAAGTCTTCCCACTTACCCAATTTGCTTTATTCTCTATTTTTTAACTTTCTTACACCTATAGCCTCCCTAACTCCAATCTTGTCTACCATTTTTACCCATTTATAACAACCCACTGATCCTAATCTTAAGTCGCTAAATGCATGTTTCTCTCATGATCATACTACATGTTCTCTTTCTTCTGAGTTGCCAATTTCCAAGTTTGATGTTGCTAGTTCTCTCGGTTCTGTTGTTGGTTCACTAGGGTCTGCTGCTACCAGCTCTGCGTCTTGGTCTGCCTCTACTGCTAGTTTGAATTTGGTTGTTCACATCTCCTTTTATCCTTGACAACATTATCAAGGCTCAGCCTTACATGCCTCACAACCAGTGGTTCGTCAACACCATATGATTCTTCATCCACAACTATCAAAGACTATGAACCCATTATTTTCTGATGACGGCTTCATCTTTGTCTGACTTTCATCTCTATTGGGTAATCTCTCCTCTTTACTATGAATCCATTATTTTCTCTGATGTTGACAGGTATGAGGCTTGGCGAGATGCAATGAAGGCTGAAATCCAGGTGTTGCATACAAACAACACTTGGTCTTTGATTCCTTTTCAACCTTTAATGAAAGTTGTTGGTAACCATTAGATGTACAAGATAAAATGTCGTACAAATGGCAACATTGAGCGTTATAAAGCTCGGTTGGTTGCTAGAGGGTTTAGTCAACAAAGGGGCATTGATTGCTTTAAGACTTTTAGTCTTGTCATTAAGCAAGCCATTATTCTGTTAAGTCTTTGTATGGCTTGAAACAAGATCCTCGAGTATGGTACATTTGGCTTAGTGACTATCTTGTCTCTATTGGATTTCATTCTTCTAAACTTGACACATCATTATTCAAGTCATTTTTAGGTGCTGAAATATTTTATCTTTTGGTTTACGTTGATGATATTTTGCTAATTGGTAACAATTCAGACATGTTTCACCAATGGATACAATTGTTGAACTTAAAATTTAAGTTTCAGGATTTAGGAATTGTTTATTATTTTTTAGGAATTGAGGTTCATCCTACTAGTTTGAGTATCATGCTACGACAAGATAAGTATATTCTTGACATCCTTCACAGAGTAGGTATGTCTTCTTGCAAACTTGTTAATACTCCTATTTCTACATCAATGGTTATTGTGGTTTCCGGTTGCTTGTTTTATAATCCTACATGTTTTCGTCAAATTATTAGTGCTCATCAATATCTTAATTTTACAAGACCTGACATTTATTTTTATCTTAAGATAAAAATAATTGATAATGTTTCCTACAAAAAAAATGTCGGGTTTTATTTAATTTAATTTTTCCGACATAATATCCATCGAGAATTTTATTGAAAAATACTGATGTGTTAATTTTTTTATGAAACCTTTATTCTTTTTTTATTTTCTCAATTCCATTAAAATTTCCTTTGGCAATTACCAATGGAACAAATTCTATCATAATTTTTATTGGCAATTACCAACAAAAATTTTTCATCGTTATTTATGTAGAAAGTACGTAGGAGTATTTTTCATTGGTGTTTCCTTTGCTATTTGTCAATTTTTCAATAGTGAGAAGAAATAAGGGACAAGAGAGGAACTGTTGAGTTTTAATTATTTTTTTTAAATCACCAATGAAATTTTTATCAGCAATTTCATCGATAATTTTATATGTCAGCCATGCCAACGAAATTGTAGATGAGATATTTTTTATATATATGTTTTTATTTTGTCACTATTTTCATTTATAATTACTAATAGAAATCTTTTCTCACAATTTTCATTGGTATATGGCAACAAAAAAAAAATTTGTAAGCGTTTTCATTGTTGTTTTCTAATTTTCTAGTAGTCTTAATTTTTAAAACATTTATTGTAGAAAAATAAAAACAAGACCACTTTAAATATTCATAAATTTATATATAGGAATTGGAATAAAAATCATAACATTGAAAAAATAAAATAAAAATCACATCATTTCATTTAAAACACCATTTTGCTACGATTATAATTCATTTTATGAATTAGAAAAGGAGCTTTATATGCTAGTTATTTTAACTAGATTATTGGGTCGCGCACCAGCACGAGCCAAAAAAAAATGTGTGAATTTTTTAAATAGGTTAATTTTAAATTAAATTTAACAAGTATTCACATATGAAAATAAAGTAAATGGATGTATATCGACTCGGTGTAATCATATATCACAAAATCAATGGAATTCAAGGGATTTTTTTGTTTTTGAATTTTTCTCCTGTAATCCAGGAGGATAGAAAAATAGAAATAAAAAGTTGACTAATACATTATGCATATGGGATTAAAACTAATTAATAAGTATATTATTATTAAGAAATTATTGTAAATTATATGCCATTCAATTCATCAAATCAAATTAAAATTTTAACTACCTTTCTATTTAAGCATATCAATTAAATACTTAAAAAACATATCATGATTAACCTTTTCAAAATAGAAGAAAAATAATAAGTATTTCACTTGATTTATTTATAAAATCAAGCCAAAATATATTTATGCTTTGTAAGAATATAAATTTAGGTTTTATATTGCAGTGTGAAATTTAATGATTTGATACTTTAAAGAATATATTTTATAAGGCTTTTACATCTGATAAAATTAAGCTTCATTCTTTAAAGATTTTAAGTATAGATGAAGAAAGCTTGACATCTTTTAAATGATTTTTCTTGTTTAAAGAGTTTGATAACTTTTTAAAAAAATTATAAAATTTTTTTTTGCCTAAGATAAGACTCTTTATTTATAGAAATTTGTGGGGGTTCTTAAGTTATTTTCTAATGTCACATAGTATTATTTTATTTATTATATATAAATGTCTATTTATTTTTCTTATTATTTATTTCAATTTGATTGATATAAATTTTTTTGTTTCTATGCACCTAAAATCTATTCTAGAGACCTCTAAAAATCTATTTACGATCTTAAAAACAATTGAAAATCTATTTTTTTTTTAATACTTATTAGGTATAGAATATTCAATCTATTTTTTCTAGAATTATCCAAATCAAAAACATCTTTAGTGAACTTCCATCTTCAAGTTTAGCCCGATGCAATCAACATCAAAGGTTGATGTGGTCAAAATATGGCCGCCTGAGATTTTTATTTCTCTTTTCTCTCTTTGATTTATTCTTTCTTCTCTTAACATTTAAGAACCGAAATGAGTGAAAAATAAAATATGTGTACCAAAATACAAGTGTTTAACAAGTAAAAAGGAACTCCTTGACTAGCAACTCCCATACATAATACATATTTAATTACAAAAAAGGCCTTAATTCCACACGAAAAAAAACCATTTCCCATTCAAATGTTCAAGATTTCGTTACAGCAAAGGATTCTCAATCAACAAATTGAACTCTCTTTAATTCTATCAAGGGCTAGAACTCTTTCCTTCCTTGTGATCGCCATCATGTCCTCGGGCCCAAGCCAATGAAGAAACATTCACATGTGCATACGTCCATGTATAATCTTAAATTTCCTAACCAGAGAGTGCTTGGTTTTTTATTTTATTTTATGTAAGTGTATAGATGAGTTTATTTATAATTTAACTAATTTTATGGATTTTAAAATTAATATTTGTGGGATTGATTAAATCTTGAAGACGGGCTTTCTGTCCCTTCTTCTCACTAAAATCCTTTTACCATATAAATAAAAATAAAATAAAAAACTATAAATAGTATATTTACTTATATCTGGTCTTTATTTATAATCAACAGTCCCTTGTTTTACTAGTTTATAGTTTACAAACAAAACAATGGCGCCACCCCCGTTGAGCTTCATCCTTCGGCCTGATTTCTTTACACGGGTATCGCTTCCAAAGATCTTGACATTGATGAGACCATCTCTCGATTTGCTTTCTGCACTCAAAATATATATATAAATGTTATCGATGTTAGTATAATGTGACAAAAGATCATGTCTATGCATTGCTTCAAAGGACTGATTGCCTGACCATCTCAGCAAGTGTGTTTTTCCAAGCCTTCTCTATCTCTTCAAAGACATCATCAATAGGAGGGCGACCTTTGCTTGATTTTGCAACACAGAGGACAGCAATTTGCAAAATGGCTTCAAAATCAACGCTGTTGACCTTTCCGTTGAGCCTTGGATCTTCAAAATCTGTTAACGGACGTTTTCCTGCACTGGCATCCTTGGCCTGCAAAAATTGAAGGGGTTGTTACCCTCTGAACTCTAGAGATTTCTTGCATGGTATCTAATGACTTTCAGGCACACAAGAATGATACCTTTCTGGTGAGCTGATCTCTGGAATCAAGATCCAACTCGATTACTTTTTGCCCAGACAATAGTTGAAGAGTAACAATACCAAAGCTATAGATGTCACTGGCACATGTTAGTTTGGCATTGCTCATATATTCTGGGTCCATATAGCCCATTGTTCCTCTAACATCCGTGAAAACTTTGCTCTCTTCCATGCCGAGCATCTTTGCCAACCCAAAATCTGAGAGTTTTGGCTCCAAATTCTCAGTCAGAAGGATGTTGGTGAGCTGTGAAACATGCATAGATTCAGTACAACTGCGCACATTTAGAACCACACAATGAGGAAACTGCAGGAGAAGAAGCAACTAACTACCTTGATGTCTCTGTGGACAATGCAGCCATCTATAAAATGGTGAAGGTATCTCAATCCAAGAGCACAGTCTCTTAGGATCTTAACTCTTCTTTCCCATGTCAGTACAGTATCTTTACCTGGATAAAATAGATTGAGGCATATGATCAGAAACACCCTAGGGACAACACAAAGCAGGCATCATCTGGAAGCACTCATTAACTCAAGATGTTAAACAAAAAACACTGAAACGTTATTTAAAGATTCACAGGAAGTTACTTAGGAGATGTTGAGACAAATTCCCAGCTGCACAATATTCATATACAAGATACCGGTCGTCTCCTTCGATGCAGCAACCAAAGAGACAAACAAGATTTGGATGCCTAACCCTGGAAAGCCCTTCAACTTCCCTCTGGAAAGAATCACATGAGTTGCTTTTATGAATGTGCTTGATGGCTACTGCTTGGCCACTTGGTAGAACACCTTTGTAAACTTCCCCAGCGCTTCCTCTCCCTAGGCTCTTCCTCACCTTGCTGTGGTTAATGGCATTCTCAATCTCAGCCTTGGAGAATCTATATAAGCCAGACCATGTGGTGATCTCTTTAGATTGAATTACAGGCTTAGGACGCTTCTTCTTGCCCTTGCTCACGTATTTTATCAGAAGCAAGACCAGCAACAATGTGATGATTGCTATAAAAATAGCAAATATCACTTTCACCAGAGAATCTGATAAGCTAAAGATCTTAATGAGTGTTTATCCTTCACACGATGATCCACGCGACCAAATAAAATTCCAAGAAATGATTCAATGAGAAAACAGAATAGTTGTACTTACATTTGATTTGCATGTATCCTTCATCTGTTCATAAACAATACTCTAAGCATCAGGAAGTGAAATGGGAAGTAAATCGAGAAATAAGATTTAAAAGAAGTAGCAATGGCCCTTACTGAATGCATCCGAAGCTGGCAAACACCTGTAGAAATCATCAATCCAAGCGCTATTCTTCAAATTTTCAGCCACAACAGAAATAAGAACTGCCACCCCACATACTATTTTTGCCTTCTTGTCATTAGCGCTGACATTTGATATTCGTAACTGATAATCCCTCAAATCGGACAGTGCCTCTATGCAGCTGCTACACCCATAATCGTATGAAGAGCTAAAATTCGTACACGAGGCTAATGCTTTTTTGTAATACCACTGTTCCGTAATCGATGACAAAGAAAATCTCGAGCAAGCACTTCTCTCATTGTAGAGGTCATCAAAGCCACAAGAAGCCGGTGACACAGAGTTTTGTCCAGGAAAGCCATGGATACATTCCATCCATTGATCTTTTGGAAGCAAGATGTCAACATCTGTGTTCGATATTGCACGCGAGGCTAAGAGTTTGGTCAGATCGTTGAGCAGATTACGACAGCATAATGTTGTGCTGAAGCTGTCCCAGTCCTTGATTTTCTCCTGGTGGCCTATGCACTCACCGGTTGGTTCGTAAGGGAATTCCTTGAAGTCCAAGACACAGTTACCTGCAATTAAATTTTGTTGTTAGAGCTAAGGGCACATACACATAGAAACTTCTTCCATTTTTTGTTATTTAATTACTCAAAGCATATGAATATTAAAAAAGAAAGAAAAGGATGGAGGAGATCAAGGAAAACCTGTTGTGCCATTTGGTGAAGGGAAACCATCTGATGACAAGACATGAAAGAAGAAGATTGTTGTGTGCAGGAAGGCAAGCTTAGTTGAAGAAAGAAATCCTCTCCTAATCATGACAGCTTGTGACCTTGTTACTTATGCCTCAAAAGCTAGCCAAGCCCATGAGCTAAAAAAACTACTCCATGATTTTCACTTGAGAGATCAATGCAACTGAAATTTTTTCTGTTGCAGAGACAACTTACATAGTTATAAATGTCTAGTTTCCTTGCAACCATCGCTTCATCGAAAATACGGATATGCTTGTTTATTACAGCTACCATGTAGAACTTTGGTGTCTCCGTGTCGTCTGAACATAAGTGTGTGTTTTATCTTCCAAATTGAAACTCAAACACACTATGAAGCCGCATATTGGTGATGTTTTAAATGATTATTCTTCCTGCCAAGATTATTAATAACAAAACACATCTTCGGTAATATCACAATTTTGCATTTCTGATCGAATAATAATGTGGGTGAAAGGGCAATGATGTTTTCCTCACGGCGATATACAAGAACATGAAGATTCCTAAATAATTAACTCCTTTTTTTTTAATCATTATCAGCCTTAATTTCTAGTTTCTTCCATTTCTTTTGCTAGAAATTACAGAAAGGTTATGTGTGTAGCTTTAGTTAGGTATGTATATTATCTTCGACGGTAGAATTAGGGGGCTGGAAGGAAAAATATAATTTCAGGCCACACTCCTTTAGATTTTATTATCAGATTTAATAATTTTACTCACAGAAATTTCTATCAATATTTACACTCGTAATCTATCAATAAGTATTGTACCATTAGACTCACAAATAAAAACAGTCTATTAGAAAAACTTTCGTCGGTAATTTCTAATATGTAAGTGAGTTCATCAATAATAAATTTACTGATGGATTTACAGACGAACAAAACGCGCAAAAAAAAATTACCTACTTAATTCCATCAGTATTTTTTTCAGGAAGTTTGTCATATAACTGATAGAATATCATATGCAATTCTGTTGATATTTTTATTTGTCTGTTCTCTAATTTAGCTCTTCCAAACTAAAATTTCTAGCTACACCCCTTATTATCTTATAAACTTTTTTCCAAGTTTTATTTTATGGATAGATTCATTAATATTATTGATAATGACTTTGATATTATAAAAAAAAAATCAAATGGATAGGTGACTTGATGATGATTGAGAAAGTATAATCTCTATTAATTTTCTAAGTAAATCTTAAGTTTCGTGTTCATATGAAATTATCTTTCTAAATATTTATTAAATTATTACAAAAATGTATTCTGAAATCATTTGAGAAAAATATTTAATTCGATACATAAACTGAAATGAAAATCAATATCATAATCCAACCAAAAGATAATGGTATACAAAATTATGAGCTAAGTTTAACTTAACCTCAATTCTTTTTAATAAATTAATGCATTGGGTTCAAGGAGTATATATTTTTCATTTCCGGAACAAAATTTAAATTGATTCAAAAAAGAAGCATTTTAATATAAAATAGAGTCCTGGCCAGAACTAGGCCCGAACCCAATTCGATATCCTTTATCATCTCCAAATGCAAATAGGAATGTTAAGAAGATTTTCATGGATGGTATCATCCTATTAATTACTTGCATACTCAACATGAATCATATCAATTATTTATGGGTTTTGTAAAATATTTTTTATTAGATTAAATATAGGTCTATTATTATTTTCATGAATTGGGATCCATAAAAAAAACTGATTTACTATAATTATATATGCTGGGATAGTCAAGATATTATTAGGTTAAAACCATGCAACATTTGCATGGAATTTGGTACTAATGGTACTGTTCATGAGAGAGTTATGTGCAAGTGAAACGAATTGCTATAAACTTTACAAGGCAGTTCGGATATGGATGGTAATTTTAGTCAAATCTATCATATATTTGATATCATTCAATTCAATCCAACTAAATTAAATGTGCATAATGCAAATTATGGTTATGGATTTTCCGGATGAAGGATGAACACTCAAAAATCCCATCCTAACTCGATTAAGGCCTTGTTTGAAAACGCGGTTTAAACCGTGTTACACCAAAATTTAAAAAAGAAATTGTTTAAAATTAATTTTTTTATATTTTTAGATCGTTTTGATGTGCTTACGTCAAAAATAATTTTTTTAAAAAAAATATTATTTTAATGTATTTCTAAGCAAAAAAGCACTTTAAACTGTAACCACTACCACATTCTCAAGCATACCCTGAATGTTATCCAAAAATAGTCAATGTAGTCTATATTATCATGCATTTTAATTTAAACCTAAAAATCCAACTTCTGTGAAGTGTAGGCTATTGCCATGCTACATCAGAACACACTCTAGTCCCACTTTCGAGGCATCGTAATATATTGTGTAACCACTAAAACCTGAAGGTACCACTAGAATAAGCATTGTAGTCAATCTTTGTTTCAACTTCAAGAAACTCTTATCACGAGCTTTAGACCACTAAAACGTAACATTCTTCTGCGTTAACTTAGTCAATGGTGTAGAAATCTAAGATAAATTATCTATAAACCTTCAATAATAGTTGGTCAAACCTAAGAAACTTCTAACCTTTGTCATCAAAGTAAGTCTAAACCACTATTTAATTGCTTCAATCTTTTAAGGATCGATCTCAATCCTATTTTTTTGACACTATATGTCCAATAAATGCTACTGTCTCTGGCCATAATTCACTCTTCAGGAACTTCTCATACAATTGATGATCTTACAGAGTTTGTTATGGAACTTTCCTATTAATAATTTGTATAAAAATCTTATTAACCTTTATTTTGCTTTCAAGTTCAACAAGTGGTATTAAACTTGATTTCCAGGTAAGGGTACAAAGTTAGGACAATTACCAACTCTTCTTTATGGTATTGTCCTATTAAAATTCAATTAAGTGATCACCCTTTAAGTCTCCATTAATCATCATCTATATTTAACCTAAGTTTGATACCAATAATGCAATATATATATTGGAAGAAAGCAAGTTGATGAATTGAATGTTCTTTACAATTTTGTTGAGCAATTTTGTTGTGTTACAATGATATTCTCATTCATCTTCATAAAATATTTGTTAATTGATTTTTAATATTAAATATTTGTGTTATAGAACATGAATGTACTTTTTTTATTTTTTATTTTGGTTATACAACTTTACTCTTTTATATTTCATCATTGGTTATATTTTATATGTTGAGTTTTTCTTTTCTTTGCATGTTCTTATGAATTCAAAGTGTTTAATAAACTTTAAAAATTGAGGTAGACACCAATTTAATGAAATTAAATTTAAATTTATATAAAAAATAATTTAAAGAAGAAGGACCATATTAAAAACCAAAAAAAAAAAGAAGAACAAATGGAGTCCTCATTTTCGCCAAAAAAACTTCATTTTGGTCAATAAATATTTATTGTATGAATTTTTGTTCTTTGTGTTATATATATATATATATATATATATATATATATATATATATATATATATATATATCCTAAACTTCATTTGTTTAATATTGCAATCCTTAAGTTTAACAAATGGGAAAGAAAATCATCAAAAAAAGGAAGAGCGGAAAAAAAAGATTGTTTTTTCATATTTCAATAACAAAAAAGTTATTTTTAGTGTGAAAGAGGTGCAATTAAGATGATTTAAAACTTTTATCTTATTGTAAGAAGTATATCAAACTTCAAAAAGATTTTTTTTTCTTTTGATTTAATTTGGATTTTTAGACCAATTGATTTGATTTGATTTTTAGAATGTTTATTAGTTTTATTAACCTATTTTTTGCTTTCAAGTTCAACAAGTGGTATTAAACTTGATTTCCAGGTAAGGGTACAAAGTTAGGACAATTACCAACTCTTTTTTATATCCATGAAATTCAATTGAGTGATCACCCTCTAAGTCTCCATTAATTATCTTTAACCTAAGTTTGATACCAATAATCGCAATATATAGATATATATTGGAAGAAAGCAAGTTGATGAGAATAAAATGTTTTGTTGAGGTACAATGATATTCTTATTCCTCTTCATAAAAAGTTTGTTTCGATCATGATAGCATCTTAGGTGGTGAGAAAAGGCAAAATACTTTGTTTCAAACTTCAAACTTGAACTTCTTATGTGAATAATTATTATAGATCATGAGAAGGTTTATTTTTTCAAAAAAGAAAAAAAAATAAAGTTGAATTATCTTCAATCAAATAATTATTGAGCTAACCTAATTCAACAAATTTGAAAGAGTACTTCTATAAATCTAGGAAATTCATAGATACAATTAATTGTAAATATATATATATATAAAAAATACAAATGACAAAATTAATATTTGTTAATTGATTTTAATATTAAATATTTGTGTTATAGAACATGAATGTACTTTTTTTATTTTTCATTTTGGTTATACAACTTTACTCTTTTTATATTTCATCCTTGGTTATATTTTATATGTTGAGTTTTTCTTTTCTTTGCACATCTTATGAATTCAACGTGTTTAATAAACTTTAAAAATTGAGGTAGACACCAATTTAATGAAATTAAATTTAAATTTATATAAAAAAAATAATTTAAAGAAGGACATGTTAAAAAACAAAAACAAAAAAAACAAATGGAGTCCTTTTCATTTTCGTCAAAAAAAACTTCATTTTGGTCTTATTGTATGAATTTTTGGTCCTTGTTGTTTTCATAATATATTGATCCTAAACTTCGTTTGTTTACTGTTGCAGTCCTTGAGTTTGACAAATAGGAAAGAAAATCATCAAAAAAAAAGGATGAGTGGCAAAAAAAATTATTTTTTTTATATTTCAATAACAAAGTCATTTTTAGTGTGAATGTGTTCGTCTTGCTGAAAGGGGTCAATTAAGATGGTTTAAAACTTTTATCTTATTGTAAGAAGAGTCGATCAAACTTCAAAAATATTATTTTTTTATTTAATTTGGAGCTTTTAGGTTAGCAATGGGTTTGATTTGATTTTTAGAATGTTTATTAGGTATTTTTCAAGAGATAAAAATAAAATTCTAAAAAAGTTTTAAGATAAGCAATGGTCTCATTGTGGTCGGAACCTGTACAACACACCACACATCATCTACCAAAATAAATGACTTGTCATTTGACTTTTATAAATAAATAAAAAATAATAAACTAGACAATGTATCATTTATCTTCTTGGTCCTTAAATTGCAAGTCCTAGCATGCTTGGCCTTCTTTTTATCGAGCAAAGTGTATAAATTCAATCTCATAAGTGTTTGATCTCTTTTTATAGCTTTTTTAGCCTTTCTTTTTTTCTAGATTTTGATTAAAATTTAAAATTAAATAATAATAATAATTTTACCATAATTTTTAAATAATATTATAGGTCTTTGTGGTAATATTAATAATTGTTTTTAATTGTTATATACCCAAAAACATTTTAAAATGTGCTCATGAATATTAAATAAAAGTAAATTCTATTTTTTTTTGTTATTTGTTACATAATTTTGTTACATTAATTAATTGTTTTCCTTCGGTCACACACACACAAAATATCAAGACATAATTTTTTTACATGTTTTTTTTTTTTTTAGATTATGATATGATTTCATTTAAAAACAATGCTTCTTATTACAAAATATATTTTATTAAAACAAAAAATAAATCCATTAATTAAAAAATAGAGTTTAGATTGAAAAAATTCCTAATTTTTTTTAAAAAAGAAAAAACAATGCTTTATTATTTTAAAATGTTTACCTGAAGCTATTTCTGATGCTGTGTGTGCTTTGGATTTCCCATACCGGTATTTTATTATTCAAATCAGAGCCTCTATGTTAACCAACAGAACTAGTGGTGAATAACTTTTTTTGAGCTGTTTGGATTGCAGAGTAGGTCAAATATCATAATCCATTAATGTTAGAGAACAGTGAACAACATAATTCTAATAGAAGTTAAATTTCTAACATTTCAGTATACAAATATCCTTCAAATCATGGTTTAACATATTTCAGTCTGAATGTGATTTATGGTGGCGTGCTGTTATGCAATCAGAAGATACACTAGCTAGCATATGAATGGGTTTAGGTTTAGCATTTTCTGTTGAGATTTGATGAGGAGGTGGTGGTATTGATGGGAATTAGTTGTTGAAAATTTTGGTAGCAAAGGGATTTCCTTCCATTTAACCGGCAAGTGCATTTTGATCCTTCATCATTGTCCTTTACTTACCAGCTTGTTATTGTCAGGCTAGAATTGGCAAAGTGCATTGCAAACTCATCTTGTGCTGCTAATGTTGCTTGCCCTCCATACTGCAGATGAATGCCAGGTAAGTTCTGTTCTTTCTCTCGAGATGCTTGCAGATACTGCAGAAAGAATATGTATAAGCAGAATGCTCACTAACAGCATAAGCTTTTAAAGGAAACGGTGTACCATATTCTTTGCACTTGGCCTGCAGGGCAAAGGGTGGCATCTCTTTTAGAACAAACAAACCCCTCTCTGTCAGCTTAAGCTTTTGAGTAGTTGGTTGTCCAATAATCTTGTTCTGCCTTATACCTGGTGAGATAGATAATGATATTCAACGAGTAACCCCTCTTTAGATATTTTGCAGATCAAATGTGTGGACCTTTAGATATTTTGCAGATCAAATGTGTGGACCACCTATTTGAAAACAGTCTTGTTGATGAATTCAATGAGTGTGCAGTCTCATGAAAGAAGTGTGTACCTCAGAAGTCTGATGTTGGGGAATTCCGTCCCTGATCCTGCCATTCTTGTCAAGAACTTTAATGTTGCAGATTTCGTTGGGAAGTGGTTCATCACTAGTGGCCTAAATCCTACTTTTGATGCTTTTGACTGCCAATTGCATAAATTCCATAAAGAATCCAACAAGCTTGTCGGGAACTTGTCCTGGAGGATACGAACTCCAGATACTGGATTTTCACCCGATCAACTGTACAGAGGTTAGTGCAAGATCCAGTGTATCCTGCAATGCTCTACAATCATGACAATGAGTTCCTTCACAATCAAGATGACTGGTAATTTCCTTCACTATCAAGTTTCTGCCAGAAAGCATTGTGCTTGAACTTGAGATGGCAGCCAAAAGCATAGGAAGAGACTTCAACAAATTCATCAGCACAGATAATAAAGGAAGTGGAAGAAATAGAAGAGAAGAGGTTGACTGAGTTGAGCTTGTTCCAGAGATTGGCAGAAGGATTTATTAACTCCAAAAAGACGAGGAAGTTTTCTTAAGAAAACCAAGTAAAGAAGAAAAATGGATATGATATGTTGAGTGATCTGAAAATGGAAGCGAAGTTTAGATAGAATTCAACTTAAAAGAAAATATTGAGTCTTCTTTTTCATGCCTTATACTATTTCAGAAATGCACAGCTAAATCTTTTTGAGTCTCCAGAAAAGGAAATCTGGATTTTTTTTTCTTTTTTATTTCTGCTGCATTTCTTTTTTCAATTTGTTTCTATAGTTTCTAATCAAGACCCAATTGCCTCCTGAATTCCCTACATTGGATCATGAAGTTGCTCCAAAAAGGCACCCATACAAAGGTAAAGAAGGATGATGGATCATGTTTCTCTGAAAAACCAGAACAACATACAGGTTATCTTGCCTAAAGGCAATCCCGCTGCTTTTCAAGTCCATATATTTCTTTCCCTAAAAGTCATTGCAGACACCTGTTCTAAAACAACTGTCTGTACAGAATGTAAACTTCCAGTATTGGAGCAAAGAACGAGCATAAAGAATAAAGCAATTTTTCCAAATTTACATCACAACATTAAATCCTACCATTACTCAAAGAGAAAAGCAATGACGAGAGAAAACCAAACCCCCTCCCCACTTAATCTGGCCCCAAAATAAGGGATTCAAGCATATCCTCCAAAAGTAAAGCAAGAAAGCCAGAAGGAATAACAGGTCATTAAATCCTCCATAAGGCCCTCCAATTCAAGAGTAGCTAAAGCTAGTAACGATAGGTATAACAATCACAAGAATGATTATCAAAAGGAGAATGATACCGATACACATCCATTTCCTGCTGCTCTTCTGGTGATCTTTAGCACTCTTGAGCTCTTTGGTACCATCCTTCACATAGTGACTAGCATTCAACACATGGTGCTCAATATCATCCATCTGCTCCCCTTGTGCCTCCACCATCACTGCCATGTCCAAAAACACCTGGTGCAGCTCCAACAAGCTCTTCTCAATCTCTTTGGCAGCATCATACCTGTCCTGTATCTCCACCACAGTCTCCAACACCTTCCCTTTCCCATGCTCCTGGATTGCACGTTTCAAGAACTCCTCACCCCCATTACCATCAGAGATGATCTTATCAATGACTTCCTCATCTGGGTACTCTCCGGTAACAGTGAAATACCTCCTACCAACAGTATCTTTATACTCAATCATCATTTTTTGCCTTAAAGCTTGAAAATCCATCATCAGCTCCTTCAATTTCTTGCGCAAGCAATTAGTAACAGCAACCCTTGTTCTATAAATCGGAGTTCCTTCCTTGTACCCTGAAAGGCGCCTATTAGCAGCATTGGCACTATCCATTTCTTCAAGCTGGGTTTTAATACTTCTGGCCTTTTTCAGGCCTTTAACAATATCTGCATTGATTTTGTTTCGTATCGATTTTAAGGCCTCATGTTTGTGTAAGGACTTGCTTTCTTCATTTGCTTCTTGCAACTGGTCAAGAATCTCACGGATCGATCGCATTTCTTTCTTTACATCCTCAGCTTCTTCAAGGAACAGACCAAGGTTGCTGTCCATGGTGTTTGATGCATTTGCCATTTCTAAATCATGGTCAGGGCCTGCTTCAAGATCTTTCATGGCCTCTTTCTTTAGGTCCACATAGCTCATAAACGATTTGGTCATTAGGTCATTCATCTTTACAAATCTTCAGAATTCACACACCTGAAACGAAACCCACATGACATTAAATATTAGAATCAGAGAGTCAAAAACTTACTACAGTTTCAACGAGAAAGATGAACCTAGTTGATTGAACTATACAAAATATATAAATAAAATAAAAATCAACAAATAAAGACATGGGCATTATGTAATATTTGGTTTGGTTGAATCTACTAAGCTCAAGTCTACTTACCAAAATGAACTATACTAGTACTAAAGAGAAAAAAATAAAGATCTAATCGACTAGTTAATGAGAAAAACTTACCTTTCTCAAATGGGGAAAAAAACAGCAACAATTGAATAGTCTTGCTAAGACAGCAAAGAAAGAGAGCAAAGGAGAGATTTTCAAAATGGAAGGAGGGAAGTGGGAAGAGGATCAAGATGGTAAGTGGGATTTTAATGAGAGATTCAAAAACAACAAGATGATCTTATGGTTTTTTATTGGAAACACAAGCTCAGCTTCTGTCATAAGAGGGTGCTTAAAAGGAAGCAGAAAAACACCCCCAATAGGCAGTGGAAGGAAATAAAACTAGCCGTTAAGCAAGCCTCCTTTCCAACGGCTATATGCTATTTCAATGCGTTCGTTATTCAATTCTTTAAATATGTGGGGCCAACTCTTCCACTACGTGGGTCCATATTTTGGATATTTCTCCCTTGGAGAGATGATTTAGTTTTGACCCTTTCTTCTTATGAAATTACATTTTCAATCTTCTGCGCTAAACAATTGCACTTACATCCTCGAAGCTTAGTCCATTTACAAATTCAATGAGTTGGATTCAAATCGAACCATTTAATAAATTTGGATTAATGGATCATATTAGATTTTATGAATTTAAATTGATTTTTTTAATTTTCAATAGAGACGTTAAACTTAATTAAAAAACTATGGATCTGTAATTTTTTAAAAATTATTATCATTGTTTAATATTGTTAAATGAGTTTGAACTATGATACGAGTAAGAAACTATATTATAATAATATTTTATAAAAATTATAAAATTAAATTATCCTAAAAATAATTGTATTAAAAGTAAACATTAATACACAAGTAAAACAAAGCTGAAACAAAAGAAATAAAAAAGTATACTGTAAGGGTGGAAGAGAATAAACTATATTGTTATGAAAGAAAATCCCAATGTTTTCTTTTTTATAAAGGACAAGCTTACAATGAACAGAATCTTGATTAGTGACAACAACTCAGAGTTGATTTTTATTTTCATATGTTATAGGTTTTAATTGATTTGAAGCTTTAAAACAAGAAAAAAAAAAAAACTTAGCCTGTTATTTCTTAAAAAGATTAACAAAATCTAAGCCTTGTGGAAAAATTATTGTATTATTTTCTTTATTGTTCTTCCTTTCATAAATTACTGTGAATTGAAATAATGATTTTTTTTTTAATTCTCGTTTTAATCCTCAAATGTTTTTTTGGCACCAATAAGCTCTTTTAAACCTAAATTAACACTCAATTGGATATATTTTTTTTGAAAGAAAGGGTTTGATTGAAAATTAAAGAACCAAGTGAAAATGAAAAGTAAATTAGGTTGTGGCTTTAAATTTCATACAAAAACTTTATTTTGATCTCTCATTTTTTTCGATTTATAGGTTATCGGTCGCTTTAGTTGTCAAAAATTCAATTTTGATACCAAAGTTCATTTTCCTTGTTGTTCAGTTATTTTTTTTTGTGAGAGGTGAGAGAGAGGAAGCTGGATTCCGATATAAAAAGAGAAAATTATCATGGACGATGATCCTGGGCACCAAAAAAGTTAAAAACAGTGTCAATGGGTTCCATTTCATAAGGGCAGTTTCACCTAGATGTTTTTTCTTCTTCTCCTTGCTTGAGGAGGCAGATCTCAATCACATATATGTTTTTGGTTTCGGGTTGATTTTGTTTTTTACACTGTTTTTTGAGTTTTATAAAGTCATGGATATGTTTGGCAGGGTTTTAGGGTGTTTTCTATATGTTTTGGATCAAAAGGGATTGAAAAATAGGTTTTAAGCTAAAAAACCGAAGTCTTGTTTTTTCATGTTGTAGAATGTTGATGACACGTTGTTTGCTGTCTTTCTTTGTAAAAAAATAAAACAGACAACATGTCATCCGATCCTTTAAGAAATCTTGTTTAAAAAAAAAAAGACAAGCCCAAACGCACATGTTAGGCTAGAAGGTCCACGAGCCTGGCCTTTTTTTTTAATGCCCAGGCATGTTGGGCCACCAAGGCCACGCTCCTAGGCTCTTTTTAGTTTTTTTTTTTTATTTGGGTTAAAAAAATTAACAAAAAAATTTACAATTTCATACTTTGTTATCAATTATTTATTTTTTTTTATTTAGCTGAAACCTAAAAGAATGCAATATCATCATTTTCTTATCAATAATGTACTTTTATTATTTCAGCATCACGTGTCTATCATAGTTTTTTTTACTTTTGAAAAAAATATTTCATACAAAAAATTATCATGTACTTTATTATCATATAATTAAATGAAAAATAATCTTTGGATAAAAAATTTATTGAATCCGATGATGTGCATAACTTGTGTTGTGAGTTTGCTTGGTTGACTCTAGGTCACTTAGGTTTTTTTTTTAATTAAATGCTATTTTTTACCGATTTCATTTTCAACATTAAGTTAATTTGGTATTGAATTTTTTAATTTATTTTTTTCAAGATTATCTCCATGAATTTCACGGGTCAACCCATGACCTAAGTAGATCAAATGTTTTTCTATCTTAATATCAAATGAAAATATTGTTCAATTCGTGGTTTAAATCTATTTATTTTTCGAGAAGACATATCATCAATACTTGGATATTTTTTATGCTTTAATTTGTTTTTTGCTCCAACTCATGGCGTAGCGCGGGCCAATAGACTTGTTGTTATCTAAGTTGAGATAAAAAAAATTAGATAAGTAAAAAAAATTATTTAGGATTTAAAACAAAATAGTTTGTATACTCATGCTATCTTGTGGGGGATACAAAAAAATTTAGGTCTCGATAATTTGTTTTGTGATTTTCATTAAATATAGTATTTTTGAATTCTTTTTATAAAGATAGATTTTTTTATCAACTTATCTTTTGTTTATCTTAGCCAATATTTTAACTAGAAACATTGTTTTGATTTGAAAAAAAAAATGATTATTAAAGCTAGTTTAAGAAAAATATCAAAATAGTATCTTCATATTTTATATGATTGAAAACTTAAGAAATAAAAAATATGATAAAATCAACAATTAAAAGTGCAAGCAACTTGATAGCATCCATTTCATAGTTTACCACTAAGTTTTGCTAAGATTAGCCATGTACCTATTAACAACACTCATAATTTGTGAAATGTCTAGCCTTATGCATATTATGACATACATGATACTTCTCATTACACTAGCATAAGAAACATGGAATATGTGCTCCATCTCCTTCTTAGTTTTAGGTGATAATACAGTTGAGAGTTTGAAATGAGTTGTTAATGAAATACTTAGAACATGTTTGGGAACGCGGTGCAAATTGCGTTCCCAAAAAATTAAATTTTTTTTTTTGCTAAAATTTAATATGGTTTGTACGTTTTGGATCGTTTTGATGTGCTGATGTCAAAAATAATTTTTTAAAAATAAAAAAAAATCATTGGCATGCATTTCGGCACAAAAAGTTATTTGAAAAGCAACCACTACCACACTGCCAAGCATCCTCTTACAAGTTTTGATGTTTGCATTCCAAAACAATAAAGTACCCTTTCAATGTACTTTTTATGTGACAAGTACAATCTACTCACTTTACGGTACATATGAATTTCTATACCAATAACCTTTTTTGCCACCTCAAAACTTTTATCTCAAATTCATTTATATAGTGCATCACAACATATATCCTTTTATCCCATCTGCATACCCTAGAAATATGTACTTCCTTACCTTCAACTAAAGCTTACTATCATTCATATGAGCATAAGCAAGATAACCAAATACTCTTATATTTGTATAACTAGTAGGAGATCCAGACCTTACCTCTTCTAGAGTTTTATAATCAATAGTTGTTGATGGAGATCTATTTATCAAATAATAAACTATGTTAACAACTTTTTCCCAAAACCCTTTGGATAACCCAACATTAGAGAGCATACACCAAGCTCTAAAAAAGTTATGTTTATACTTTTTACAAGTTCATTTTACCGTGACATTTTTTTTATTGTACAATGCCTTGCAATTCTTTTATTTTGCAAAACTCATTGAATGGACCTCCATGAAATTCTAAACCATTGTCAGTTAGTAAGCGCTTAATCTTCGTACTAGTTTGCTTTTTAATTATATCCTTACATTTTTTAAACTAATCAAAGACTTCATCCTTGTATTTTAAAATAATGATCCATACCTTTCAAGAGAAATCATCAATAAAAGCTAACATATATCTCCCACCACTAAGAGACAAAACACGAGATGGACCCTAAAGATCAAAATGGATATAATCTAAAGTGTCTTTAGTTTGATGAATACTCATGTTAACTTGACCATACATTGTTTTTCGAACACACAATGCTTACAGAAATCCATGAATTCAACTTTATGGCCATCAAACCAACCTTATTTGCTTAATAAAGTCATCTCTTTCTCGCTCATACACACAAGTTGCATATACCATAACATCATGGTATCTAAATTTAAAGATGAAACAATAAAATTTCTCATAGTTGTGTTGCCTTGAAGAAAATAAAGACCATTTCATTTTATGATTTTCATCACAATAAGAACACCCTTCAAAATCCTTATAACTCCACCTTTAGTTCTATATGAATAGCTGAAGTCTAGTGTACCCAAAGAAACTAATTCTTTTTTAGCTTTGAAATATGTTTGATTTGTCAAGGTTCTTATGATACCATCATCCATCTTAACTTATATTGAATCTATCCAAACCACCATATAAAAGATGTCATCTTCCAAAAGAACTTTATCACAATCAAATGATTTATAAGTGGTAAACTAGTCCCTATTAGGAGATATATAATAGGAACAACCTAAGTTAAGAATTCATTCACCTTTTGAGCTGCTAAAAGAACATGAGTGAATAATAATATCATTAATGTCATCTCTCGAGTTTAGAGCTACCTCCATATCTTTCATGGTAAGAGTATATCTACTAAATATCATTCAAAGTTATCGCCTACAATGCAATTATTTGAGTTTTTATTGAGTTGCATGTTATCATGATCTTCCTTGTCATCTGCCTTATATAGTCGAGTGATATCAATTGTCTATAACCTTCCATTCTTTAGGATTCTCCACTAATCCATACATAAGCTATCAATAACCTCATCTTTCAAAGTTCTTTTCACGATCTGACATTCACAAGAGTTACTCCTTTTTTAAAATTTTATGGCTTATTATAACTACTTATATACATGCATATTCTGCTTTTGTACACGCTTTTTCTTTCTTTCTTTCTTTATACCCTTATTTTCTAAGTTACTCTTAATTAATCAATTATCATAGTCATCTTCTAACTTTATCTATATCTCATAAAATTTACGGTACAACATATTAGAGACAAATCTGGTTCCCCTAATGATGACCAAGATACCAGTGAGACTCCATAATTATAGCTATTCATTTACTCTGTATATTTGCTTTCCATATTCTGTATATGTGCTTTCCATTTCTATGATTGTACAGATTCTATAAATAAAGATTTCCTCACGTCATAACGTGTAGGCATTACCTTTTCATGGTATCAGAGCCAGCAAGATTATTCTCCACTTTCTCTACAATTTTCTCTTTTTCGACGCAAGTTTGAAATTCTTGCAAATCTGCTTACTTGTCATAGCTGAATTCTCTACCAACCAGCTTCCACTCAATATTATGGTTCATATGGTGACCATTAAACTCACTCCCACAAATTACCTCTTGTGGCGTCGTCAATTTGTACCCTTACTTGAAAGTCAAGATTTACTGGGTTATCTGGATGGGTCTTTCCCAGTACCTTCAGCTCAGATTCGTCAGGGTACTGAGCTGGTACCAAATCCTTCTTACAAAAAATGACACACATAAGAACGGCTTATACTCAGCCTTCTTTATGCCTCTCTCACTGAGGAATGTATGGCTGAAGTAGTGGATTGCTCTTCCTCTCGTGATCCTTGGCTAGCTCTTAAAGCTTTTTTTTCACACAGTTCTAAGACCCGAGAAATTCAATTGAAAGATGAACTCCAGCTGATGCAACGAGGTTCTCGTACTGTCACTGAATATACTCGTTCCTTTCACTCTCTTTGTGATCAACTTAGTGCTATTGGCAAAGCTGTTGATGACACTGATAAGGTACACTGGTTTCTTCATGGTCTTGGATCAGATTATAAAATCTTTTCAACTTCAATATTGTCACAGTTGTCGATGCCTTCCTTTGCCAATTTGATACCACAAGCTCTCAGCCATGAGCTTTTTTCTCGGTCTCTTCATGGTGATTTATCTTCTCCGTCAGCTTTTGTTGCACACCGAGGTTCTTTTTTCAGTGCTGCTTCTGGTCGCCCAAAATCTGCCATCTCTTCATCCGTTTCTGGAAATTTTTCCAGATCTTCGGTTGTTACCTGTCAGTGGTGTAATAAAGAGAGGCATACTGCTAAGAAGTGTCACAAACTTAACAGGTTATTAAAAAAGGCCAAAGGAGACGGCTTACTTGAGGCTTTTGCTGCTACTTCCATTGATCCATCTACTACTTCTGAATGGTATACTGATACTGGCGCTACTTCGCATATGACAAATGATGTTAATGCACTTGACAATTCTATTCCTTATACTAGTAATCAAAGGGTGTATGTTGGTAATGGTAATTCCATATCTGTTTCTCGCATTGGCAAAATCAATTCGATTGTTACTTCTCATCCTTTACCCTTATCAGATGTTCTCCTTGTACCTAGCATTACTAAAAATCTTTTGTCAATCAGCAAATTTACTCGTGAGAACAATTGCTTAGTCATTTTTTCTTCTTCTGGTTTTTTCATACAGGACCTAACAACAAGAAAGGTGATGGGAGTAGGTCGATGTAAGAACGGGCTTTATGTTCTTGATCGTGGCCATGCAACTTTTTTATCTAGTCTTTCTACATGTAATCTTCGTGCTTCATCCATTATTTGGCATGCACGACTAAGGCATCCCTCTTTTCGTGTTGTTTCCTCTTTAAAAAAACATGGTGCTATTTCAGTTTCTGATAATCGATCAATTGATTTGAAACCTTGTTTTGGTTGTCAACTAGGCAAAAGTCATTGTTTACCATTCTCTAACTTGGATCAACGATGCAATTCTTTATTTGAACGGATACATTGTGATTTATGGGGTTCATCCCCGATCACTTCTCCATCTGGCCATAAGTATTACTGTGTCTTAATTGATGAATTTTCATGTTTTAGTTGGTTTTATCCATTAAAACTTAAGTCTGATTTCTTTGACATATTTGTTCATTTTCATAAGTATGTCCAAACTCAATTTGACATTCAAATCAAATCTTTTCAATGTGATGGTGGTACTGAGTTTACAAATCATCGTTTTACCTCATTTCTTCATACACATGGTATCATACAACGAATTGCTTGTCCTTATACACCGAATCAGAATGGCATTGCTGAAAGAAAGCATCGCCATATTACTGAAACTGGTCTTACCCTTATGTTTCATTCTAATATGCCTTTACATTTATGGGTTGACTCTTTTTCCACGGCTTGTTATCTCATCAATCGCCTCCCATCACCAGTTCTTGATGGTAAGTCTCCTTATGAAACTTTATATTCTCACCCTCCTTCTTATTCCATGCTTCGTACATTTGGTTGCCTCTATTTTCCTTTTCTTCGTGATTACATGCCTCATAAATTATCTCCTAGGTCCCTACATTGTGTTTTCATTGGCTATAGTCACCTTCACAAAGGTTTTCGTTGCTTGGATAAGAAAACTAATCGGGTGTACATTTCTCGTCATGTTCAATTTTTTGAAGACTATTTTCCTTATGCTTCCGCTTCTTCCCCTCTTCCTTTTTTAGGTGGCACCGATTATATTACTTTTGATGATTCTTCTGACCTGTCTTTGTCTAGCGATACTTCAACTTCCAGTGTAATTCCAGCTCATCACCTAGCCTCCACCTCCTGTGTGTCTTGTGCTGATTCACACATTCCTTCACCACCTTCAGAAGATTTCTTACCGCCCTCATCTTCGGTGATAGCCTTGGACATCATACCTTATGCTTCTTCTTCGTCTCGTCCATCACCAACCATTAATCACCCTATGGTTACTCGTGCTAAGAACGGTATTGTTAAGCCTCGCACTATTCATTCGTTATCTGCTTTGTCTTCTCCATCTTGGTTTCAGGCACATCTTGCAATTAAGGAACCTCGTGGCTTTAAGTCAGCCATTAAGCATCCTGAATGGCTTTCTGCTATGGATGATGAAATTGCTGCTCTCAAACAGAATAACACATGGCGTTTAGTTCCTCATCCACATAATCATAATGTTGTTGGTTGTTGATGGATTTTCAAAATGAAGCTTCAGGCAGATGGTTCTGTAGAACGTCACAAAGCTCGTCTTGTGGCCCAGGGTTTCTCCCAAAAACATGGCATTGATTTTGACGCAACATTCAGCCCTGTTGTTCGTCCTGCCACTGTTAGAATTATCTTAACACTTGCTGCTATGCATAATTGGGCTCTTCATCAACTTGATGTTAAAAATGCTTTCTTGCATGGTTTCCTTCAGGAGGAAGTCTACATGGAACAACCTCCTGGATATATTGATCCTGAGTTTCCCTCTCATGTTTGTTGCTTACAACGGGCTCTTTATGGTCTGAAACAGGCTCCCCGAGCATGGTTCCAGCGTTTCAGTCATTTTTTGTTTGGCCTTGGTTTTCTTGCAAGTCGTGTTGATTCCTCATTATTTGTTTATCATGGTCCTCATGGTGTTCTTTATCTTCTCTTATATGTAGACGATATGATCATCACCGACAGTAATCAGCTTATGCTTCGTACACTCATCAATCATCTAGCCCAAGAATTTTCCATGAAGGATCTTGGTGACTTACACTATTTTTTGGGTATCGAGGTCATTCGAAATGACAAAGGAATTTTTCTAAGTCAAGCAAAATATGCTCTTGATCTCTTGACTCGTGCCGACATGGTGGATTGCAAACCGATTTCCACTCCTTTTGTGGTTGGGTCTCATCTCACAGAATCTGGCACTCCTCACTGTGATGCTACTCAATTCCGGTCGCTTGCAGGAGCTTTGCAATACTTAACTCTTACTCGGCCTGATTTGTCCTACAATGTTAATTATATATGCCAATATATGCATGCTCCCACAACAGATCACTTTCGTGCTTTAAAGCATATTTTGCGCTATGTCAAAGGCACCTATCATTATGGCTTGCAACTTTCACATCATTCTTCTTCCACTTTGATTGGCTATTCCGATGCAGACTGGGCTGGTTGTCCTGCTACCAGACGCTCTACCACAGGCTATGTTGTTTACTTTGGCCAAAGTCTCATCTCATGGTGTTCTAAGAAGCAAACCACTGTTGCTCGCTCAAGTGCTGAAGCAGAATATCGTGCTTTAGCCACTGTCGCTGCTGAAATTTCCTGGATGCTTCAACTCCTTCGTGAGCTACATATCACACTCCCTTCTTCGCCAAGATTGCTATGTGACAACACCAGTGCCATTTTCATTGCTTCCAACCCTGTCACCAAATCTCTCTCCAAACATATTAATATTGACTATCATTTTGTTCGGGAACTTGTTGCAGGAAAGACTCTTAGTCTTTGTTTTGTCCCCTCACACCTCCAGCTAGCTGATGTCTTCACAAAAGGGGTGGCCAAATTACAGTTCTTATTGGATCGTGGCAAGTTATGTGTTTTTCCTTTTTCCACCACGACAACATTGAGGGGGGATATTAGAGACAAATCTGGTTCCCTTAATTATGACCAAGATATCAGTGATACTCCATAATTATAGCTATTCATTTAGTTTGTATATTTGCTTTCCATATTCTGTATATGTGCTTTCCATTTCTATGATTGTATAGATTCTATAAATAAAGATTTCCTCACGTCATAACGTGTAGGCATTACCTTTTCACAACAGAGGGGTTTGCAGGCATTGAATCCAATTTACTTCCAGAGTTGTTGGCTTTAAAGAATGATCTACAGTTTGCATGGGAACGGGGTTATAAAAGAGTTCTATGTAATTCTGCTTCTATAGAGGTTATTCGGTTGATTTCTGAAAATTATATTGCTTTTCATGAATACAAAGCTCTTATCTATGAGATCACGAGCTTGATGCTACAGGATTGGATGGTTAGGATCTGTCTTTCTTACAGAGAAGCCAATGCTTGCACTGATTTCATGGAGAAACTTGGAGCTAGGGAGTTTACGCATCTTATGATTTGGGAGATTCTTCCTCCAGGCATGGGTCACCTCCTGTTAGCAAACTCGATGGGTCATTGTTTTTCTAGAGCTTCTTAGTTTGTTTCTAGTTTTTTCATTGTACCAAAAAATATATATATGAAAGAAACATTTTCTAGTTTTTCTATTGACTAATTTTAATTATAAAATAAAATAATCAATAAAGCATCGATTTTATGCTACGTATTGTGTAGTTATACGTGTTGGGCAAAATTTGAGTATATCTAAAAATAAAGTTCATCCAACTAAACCTAAGTTCATATTCGTTCAATTTTTTAGTATTTTTATTCATGTGAAACTTTTAAAAAAATAATAACACTAGAAAATTTTTATTACAATTGACATAGTTTTTTTCTTGACCGATGAATGATTCATAAATATTATTTTTATTATTATTTTATTAGTAGAGATATCAATGTCGGTTTCGCACACTGATTAAAATGTTTTTTTTTTATTTGAGAGTGTGGTAGAGATTGTTTTCCAAAGTGTTTTTCGCTTGAAAATGTATCTAAATAATATTTTTTTTATTTTTAAATTTTTTTTTAACATCAGCACATCAAAACGATCTAAAAACATAAAAAAAATTAATTTGAAGCTAAAAAAAATTGAAAAGCACGGTTGGACTGCAATGCTAAATGAAGCCTACAATCTATCCATAATAAAAATTTTGTTTTAGATTATTTTTTATTTTTTGATATCAGCACATTAAAAGTATTGAAAAACATTAAAAACATCAATTAAATATATATTTTTAAGTAAAATACACTTCAAAACATATAAAAACAAAAAGCACCACAATACAAAACACTCACTAAAATCCATGCCATCATTTATAAGTAATAACATGTACTAGATGTTGATAATTAATTGAATACAACATCCAACCATATATCATAGAAAAGAGATGCACCAAGAACATGACAAGAGGATAGTGCCACCTGGATAATTAGAGCATCCAAAATTGGTGAGCACCTACCATTCAATTTTTCTTTGGGGAACAAAAAAAATATACCTTGATTAGGTTTAGGTAAAGCTTCACTATCTCACAATGGATTGAAACTCTTTTTATCATAATTATCAAATATAATTTGATAAAAAAAAATTAAAAACATGATGGTATAATGTAGCTGCCTTTGTGCAGATTTCTTTTTCTATATTTAATTCCCTTATGTAATTTTAATTCATTATAGAAAAAAAAACTATACAGATTATGAAAACAAATGTGAAATTCAAGGTAAAAGGCTTAATTAATTAATCTATACATTTTTCAACTCCAAGTCTTCTTTGATCAAGTCAAACAATGATAAAAAGAGGACAACAATTTAAAAAGAATTCTAATTTCTTTACTTTCAAGAGTAAAACAATATTAAAAGGTACATAACTTTCCATAATATATAGTCTTGAACCCGGTTTTCTTTGACGTACCAAGTCAAAAAATCATAAAAATTCATGTTATTTCGCTTTCAAGATTAGAACAATAAAAGGAAGACCACACGTTTAAGATTTATATATGTATTTTATAATTAAATGTGGATCTTCTTCACCAAAAACCAAAGAATTAAAAAATATATATAAATTGCTCATCATTTGTCAATATAATTTATCATAATATAATCTAGCAAATACTATCTCAACAATTCATTTATTAATTTTTTTAAAAAAACCAATGTTTTATAAAATAATGTATTTTATTAAATATTGAATTATTTTAATTTGTGAAATTTCATAATATAGAGGTGAGATAAATACAAAAAAAAAAAGAGAAACCGTAAATTAAAAATAAAAAAAATTAATAGGAAAGATAATTCTTATCATTTTTTTAATAAAACTAGTATATGATTTTTTATCTCATCTTGGTATTTTTTTTTTTTACAAAATATGCTGTAAACATCTCTTGTTAAAGGAAAAGAAATAATTTTTTTTTTATGAAAATTAAAAATAGATTGATGATCTCGGATATGATCTACAAGTGCATTGATAACATATTTTACAGAAATCTATTTTGCCTGAGATAAAAGAGGATTTTTGGAATTCTAGAATAGAAATTCCGCACAATTGTAATCTATAGAAAACATTACTCAAATTTAGATAGGAAAAAATAAATTATAAAACAAACAGGAATTTAAATAGAACCAATCATACACATATTTCGGCATGAACTTGGTTGACAGCAAAAACTTGAAATCCTAGCTATATTTATCCACCGAAAAGTCTACCACCTCTCCCTAGTTAGGTGAATCACGCCTCCTTAGTTGGCTAATATTCCTATCACAAAATAAATCCTAGATACAAACCAAGACAGAGAGGACACTGCCACCTGAAACTGAAGCCAACCCTCTGACTGTACTTTTCATAGGTATCATCAAAAGAACCAGAACTGAAAGGAAAAGCTGTTCTGTTCAGTGATGGGGGCAATAAAGGCAGCATCTGGGGATGCGGTGTTAACTTTCATGTGGGTGTTTGTGTCTTCCATGTTTGGTTTGTTCACAAACCTGATAGTTACTGCCCTTGATCTTCAAACCCTTGTCTGGGCTCCTCTGGTCATTACTACTTTTATTGTCTTCACCTTTGTTTTCTTGTTTAACTTGATTGGTGAAGCCTTGGGTGGTGCCAGTTTTAACCCAACCGGTACTGCTTCTTTCTATGCTGCTGGGGTTGGTGGAGACACTCTCTTCTCCATGGCCCTCAGATTCCCTGCTCAGGTATGTATTTACAAACATCATTGGCTTATCAAACACGGTAGAATTGTACTTGTTATTGCATGCATGCATGTCTTTCTTTTGTTGTTCATCAGCTGTATTGATTTCTTTGTGTTTGGTTTCTTCTTTTTATTGGGATCGTGTTTAAGGATTTAAGTCCTTAATTATCTTGATTTGTTTTGTTTGTAAAGCAAGATGATGGGATTTGAGTGTTCTAGCTTCCTTTGGGTCCCTCCTTTTCTTCCTTTTTTGTTGTTTTATTTCTTTTCTTGAAACTTTTTAGTTCTCTGGTTGCCTTTCATTGTTTATTGCTTCTGTGTCTTGATTTCTCTGACGGAAGAACATTATCCACAACGATCCATCTTCCAAAAAGAAGTAGCATAGTTTTGAAAAGAACAGCCATGATTTACTTTCCAAAGAAATTGAATAGAATTGTTAAAGGAAAACAATTTGGCAGACACTCTGTCACAACAAGACCAGAGCAGTTGTGCCAAAGCTATTCGGAAACAGGATTGAATGGGAATGATTAAAATATTAACAACCGAATGTCTCCTTGACAGGCAGCAGGGGCTGTGGGAGGTGCGTTGGCTATCATGGAGGTGATGCCAGTTCAGTATAAGCACATGCTTGGGGGGCCTACTTTGCAGGTGGACTTGCATACTGGAGGCCTTGCTGAGGGGGTTTTGACCTTCTTAATGAGTTTTGCTGTTCTTGTAATTATCCTTAAAGGCCCTCGTAACCCTCTGGTGCAGACATTGCTTCTTGCCATTGCGACCATAACATTGGTGGTTGCAGGTTCTACTTACACCGGTCCTTCCATGAATCCTGCCAATGTGAGTATCCCATTTGTCTTTGCTTCTCAATTTCATAGTCATCTTTCCTTTGAGAAGATATGTGGAGTGCTTATGAATCTCTCAAATTATGTAGCAACCTGTCTTTTTCGTACTTATAGTTTAGATTATAAAAGCATAAGCTCCTAAACATTGCGTGCATGATGCAAATCACCTTTATTGTTCTTCCGCTTGTTGTTATACTGTTTTTTTTTTCCTTGTAGCCATTTCTGCATTTTGGTTAAGATCGTTTCAAATGTATGACTAACATTGCCTTGCTAAGGAAACCAAGACCTGGCAGATGCTGAGACAATGTCTCATAATGTCTGAGTTCATCTCTGTGTAAACCTGTGTAATTCAGGAAATGTAGTGGACATGAGATAGGGAAGGTCAGAGCCATCCATCTCCTCTTTGAAAATACTTCTGCCAAGTCTTACCATTCTGCTCAATTTCATGGAAAAAAACTCCTATCTGATTGACAAATCTCACTGATCCAACACATCCCCTTCTCTAAACAAGCAAACTACACAGAGCAGACTATAAACACTATCAAACAAGCAAACTCCCACCAACTCCAACAAACTAAACCATAAAAAACCATTAAAATTTCCACCTAAAAACCGTCTCGTAACTCAAGAAATTCAAGAAAACCCCCGCAACTCATAAAATCCCTTTCAGCAATCTGTTTTTATTCTTGGTTTCTTTTGTGTATCTCATTGTTAAGTGATATTCTTTTTGGTATCGAATAGCTAAGGTCTTTTCTCTTTCTCATTCTTGACTACATGGGATACACAAGGGCTTTGCTCATCTATCTCCTCGGTTTACAGACAAATGATAGGGAGGAACATAAATGACCTCTTCGTCCTTTTCCCTTATGCTCACTTCTAACTGATTATATGCAGGGTAAAGTTAAGATATTTTATTGTCATGATTAGCAGCTTTTTCTCCTGACATCTAGGTCGTTCTACCATTAACAGTGTCTGGATTCTTAAATCTGCAAAGAGCAAGGGGGATGGGGAATAAAACGTTGATCGGGACTATTCTTTCTTTAAGCAAAATTAGCTTTTCATATATGTGCAATGTATTAGTGTTGGTTTATTGCTGGTGACGGTGGTGGTGCTAGGCAATATTGCAGAGGTGGAGGTTGTGATAGCAGGTGGAGATGGATGTGACTGACAGTAGTTACAGAAGAGATCTACAATGTGGATATTATTACCCAGATTAAACTCTTATTGCTACCAATGAAGAAAGGTGGAAACAGGGGGGAACCCCTTGTTATGTTGCATTTCGTTTTGGGATATGGAGCATGAATTTTTAATATTGATTTGATACATTGAAACGCGTTCTTTGTTCCATCCAGCCTATATAGAAGCCGATGGTTTTCTTTGGAATTTACAGTAAGGATATATGATAGATAATCAAAGTAGTTCAAGAGAAATTTGTTAACAAAGTTTCATTTGCTGATATGCAGATTAGTCTATTAAGGAAATTGGATCGGAAAGTTTACCTTCCAGGATTCTTTGGAAACTTCTAAAGTATAGCCATCCTCCTGATATGGAAGTATGCAACAATAATTAAGAAAGGTTATAAATTGTCGGGAAATTATTCAAAAGTGTTGGGAAACATACTCCCTCTCTTACTTTCATAAAGACTTCGTGGGGTTCATGAATAAATGTGAGCAAGGGAGTACAAGTTCTTGGAGTTTATGAAAGGAATTCCGCTTTAGAAGTTTTTCAGCCTGTTCTTTAATGGTTTAATTTTGAAGCTTGATTACCTGCAATTAGAGCTTTGACAGTTCTGCACATCTATGGGATAGAAAGGATCTCTTAAATATGTCAAATTCAAGTTTTGGAGATTGACCTTGCTCGCACCATTTTGATAGAACTCTCGCCTTTCATTTTTCGTGAGTATCATGCAATGCTCTCATTTTTTAACTAAACTTCCATTCTAATTTTACATCTTTTACTTAGGTAATAGATGATCTGCATATGCATCCACTTATCCAGAGGTAAGTTAGTATGGTTGTCAATTATGAGTGCAAATTCTAGATGCTGGAACTGCGATAGATTCATGTCTAAATTGCTATTAAACAGCGAAGTAGGCAAAAGTTCACCAAATCCTTCTTAAGTTCCTTAATGTAAGAGTGTGTTATCTCAGTTTTATTGTAATGCCGAACAAGAATTGATGAGAATACTGAAACCTAACTTCTGAGAACTCTTGCCACCAATCTTGGTGTTCCTGTGATGGATGGATCAGATTTTGACCACTTGAGAGGGCCCAAACTAAGATTAGTTTTTTGTTTCATCTTTTTGTATATGAGCTGCCATTGTTATTTCCTCTTCCTTCTTTGCATCTGTTGTGTCTTCATATAGAACTCTGACTTTGTCTTGTCATGTTGTTTGTAACATGGAAACTGTGAGAAACTAACTCCTAAGCATGTTAATCCCTTGCACGTTCTGCTGTTGCTTTTTTATCTTCAGAATACAATTTGGCTATGGCGTGAGGATTGATCTTTGACTCTGTAGAGTCTTTATCTTCATGGATCAAATTTTAAGATCTGAGAAGTTGGTCATGGCACTTGTTTTTGCTAAAGGGAGAACGTAATGTTTTGAGATATAATCAGATTGTAGAGCCCACCTGTTACATACAAATTTCTGGTCTTTCTGGGGGATATCGTCGATCTAAAGCCTGGTTCTTACATGATCATCTGCATGTTAGATTGTTATTAGAGGGCTTCACATGATTGCAACAACGCTATTCTATTACCATTTATATACTCTAGAGATCATAGATTCATGGAAGTCTTAATATGAAATGCTTGTCTTTTGATTGGACATTTAAGATTTTTATCCGCAATAGATCCTGATGATGGTGTTCTAGTTTTTCATTTGATGTTTCTAGTTTTCTTGAACATTTTGATGCAATCAAGTACATTTTGATGCAAATCTAGTTTTCTTAAACTGTTTGGAAATCCAACAAATTCTGTAGCTTATCCTCCGCTGTTCTCCACAGGCCTTTGGGTGGGCATATGTAAGAAAATGGCACAACACATGGGAGCAGCTCTATGTTTACTGGATCTGCCCCTTCATCGGAGCGATATTGGCCTCCTGGGTCTTCCGTGCTGTCTTCCCCCCACCAGCACCCAAACAAAAGAAAGCCTAAAATGACAGAGCTTAGCTCATCATTATTTTACATTGCTCGATGCGTCAAATGTAATAAGAACTTCAGCATTTCATTTCTCTAGTCATGTTAGACTATTAGATCTTGTTTCCTTGCTCAATTCTCGATTTGAACCAGCAGGGAAGAACTTTTAGTGGGATTGCAGCAACCTGGACCGAGTCATCTTAATCTTGCGCTTTTTGTGCAGAATTCATTCCGGCTAGATTAGCTCTTGGTTTGGATGCCATAAAAGTTAGAAAGCAAGGTTCTTGATGCTGACATGCCTTTTCCGTATTGCTAAGCTAGTTTGTAGAACATATGTTTTTTAAAATATTTTTTTTAATACATTAAAGTAATATTTTTTATATTTAAATTATTTTGTTGTATTAATATTAAAAATGATTTTTAAAAATTAAAAAAACATTATTTTGATATATTTTCGAGTGAAAAGTACTTTAAAAAACAACCGTAACTATACTCTTCAACACATGTATTTTAAAAATATATTTTATTTGAAAAAATATTAAATTATATTTTTTTAATATTTTTGAATGATATTTTATATATTAATATTAAAAACAAAAATAATCTGAAAAAATCATTTTAATATATTTTAAAATAAAAAAATATTTTAAAAAAACACACGGCTATATATTACACCGGTATAACTTATACTTTTATAACCAATCCTCCTCGTCAATTGCTCTTTTATCAGTTTTGTTGGAATTGCAACAAATAATTCATCCGGTGTTTCATGTCGTCTGATTCAGTTAAAGATTAAA
>Ga0307517_10001812_pt1 | contig 35066 bp, 38 predicted proteins | sample 23_EM_MG_FD_194515 | JGI IMG/M metagenome (GOLD analysis project Ga0307517, IMG submission 194515) | Populus trichocarpa ectomycorrhiza microbial communities from riparian zone in the Pacific Northwest, United States - 23_EM | ecosystem: Host-associated > Plants > Roots > Unclassified | place... | reverse complement strand
CCCCCCCCCCCCCCCCCCATCAACGCTCATGCCTACCTTTGTGGCACCGAAAGCGGGGTCGGTGGTATCCAAGGAACTAAAAAAACGAATACGAGACAAAAATGATGTCAGTTCATATGAACATCCAATTGTGCATAAATCGGAAACTAAAGAAGAGGAAGCGTGAAGGGAAGGAAGGGACATACGCCACAGTTTGGGAGTCGACGGTGGTCATAGTTCGATTTCTGGATTGATGACAGTAAAGAGCAAAAAGTGGCGTTGTTGGTGGAAGTAGCTGGCTGAGAAGTTGGGACGAAGAGCGCCTGTGCCCTTTGACCCTAGTCGTATTCGTGGCGGTGAGTCAACGCTGTGATCCTAGGGTTTGTTTTCGTCACTTGTACTAGGGTTTGGGTTCGCTCTGAACGTCTGCTGTACATCGTGGCGGAGTGTGGGCAAGGATTCAGAGCACGTCCGTCCCTGGATTCTCAATGGCGGGGGGGGCGTCGAGTACAGCGACTTGAGGCCGCCTTACGGCAAGATCAGCAGTGGACGTGGCCGGTAGCCGAGCGGGACAGGATGGTTATCACCCCGAGACCGTATATATCATATAAGTACCATGTACCGTCGAGGGGTCCCGTGGTCAACGGGAAGTAGTGATATCTCAGTTTCATTTTTGATCGGGATGTGATCAGGCTCCGAGGTCGATCCTCCGTACTGTGAGGGAACTCGTTAAACTTTGCTTCACAAATCCAGCCGACGTGACCGGATCCTGGTCGTGTAGCGGTATTCGGGTTCTCTCGGTATATCATCTCCGCCAACCCCGCCTTGCAGATTCACGATAAAATGGAGGTATTGTTCGGCTCTGATAACCGGTATCCACCATTCAGAATATTGGACGCTTGGCACTGGACCGACCAAGGACAGCTGTGCTGGAGCCAATGGTAGCACTGAGGACCTTCTCGAGTATGTACTATGAAACACCCGATTCGGCGTCCTTGGGTTTTGAAATGGAATGCTTCCGGGTGTGTAGGAGGACAGGCGTGATGCGACGAAGCGCACCCTTTTGTACAAAAAATGTTACATGAAGAATCAACGTTTGGGTGGTCCACCTGCGATCGGTTTGGATCCTTTGCCCTTCCTGTGGTATTCGACAATGCTAATCGATCAAACAGCCATATGATGTTAGCCACAGATAGAACGTCCGACACTGTCGGTTGAGGGATAGCTAGAACTCACATGTCGTCACCCTCTTCGGTTTTTCTTGTCGAAAGTTCAAAAAACCGCCATATCAAAGGAGGGTGCAAGCAAAGTACACTTACTCGGGGAAACTATCGCCTTGTCCGGTCTGGACGTCCGCGGCTACTTGTTGATCTTGGGGGTTCGATTACGGTTCAGTGTCCAGAGGGGATGAAAGGAAGACAGTGATACCTTGTGAGGACGTTGAATCTTTTGTCTTGGTTTCGGATTCGGGGTGGGGTGGAGAGTCCACGCTTGGAAGAAAGAAGGTTGAGATAAAGACAACGCAATCGGTCGACGGCGGTGGAGATTCTTTGGAGAACACCTGCGTACCTGACATCTGTCGCGGCCGGGGGTTGTGGGGTTGGTTCCTGATCCATGCTGTACTCGGGCACTGGTTACAAGTCTCAGATGAAGGAGCACGATTGGGTCAGATTGACCGCGATTGTATCCAAGGCCGTGAATTTTCCCACTTTTCCCACACGGCATCATGCCGCCCTGTACGTTTTTGTCCATTGAAAATTCATACTGCGCTTTGGAAATATAAAACCAGACATCACAAAAGAGGCCGTTGTGCCATTGAACGACGAAAGAGTGGACAAAGGTAAGCCTGTGCATGTTTTGTTTTTCCCGAGTTCGGAATACCTGGCGGCCGAAAACCGAAGAAGAAACGTGGCTGCGTTGCCCAGTGAACGCATGACCGCGCTGATCCAGGCGCCCGGGGCATGGGGGGAAAACAACGGATCATCCGTGCAACGCACGTAAGTATGGATCCGGTTGTGCTGCACTGCCTGAGGCGGTGCTACGTGCCGAAGCGGGCGATGTCAGCTCGTCCAACCGTGGCCGTGGATCAAGTTATAAAAGAGGCTAACGTTGCGGAAGCGATTGATCTCGCCCCCAACGTCCCGACTGCAAACAAAATGTCAGACATCAAGACCTCTCTCAAGCCTACGGCCCCCGTCCTTTCCAAGAGATACAGCAAGTCTGCTAGGTACGTCCGCCTTTCCCATCGCATCCCATCATCCTTTCTTACTCAGCCATCTTTAGAGTGGATGTCCAGCATCTGACCATTCCCGCTGCTTTGTTTACTGACGCCGTCGATCCTGAGCGAGTACCCCCTGAAATCTGGCGGTCGAGCCTTTTGCTGACTTTCTGATAGGCCTCAGTACCTTCCACCAGGTTGGAGGTCGTACGTTCACCCGGAGGGCGCCCCCTATTTCCACCGAACCTCCCCGTTGGATGTCGTCACTGGGGAAGATCTCTCTTCTGTAGCAGCCTCGAGCCACGTCTATTACTGGAGTGACGAGGTTGCAAAGATGTTCGGGGAAATCGACGTTCCCCTCTCCGATTCGTACGAACTCTACCTCGAGTTTGATGAGGACGATCTCAGCTGCGGGTACTACATCGTAGATCACTCCAAGCGGTGCATCTTCTGGCTTGAGCCTGTGTCCACAGAAGATGTCGGAATGAATCCCGCCTTCTCCATGGAACACCTCCGTGAGTGCCAGACCTCATTCACAGCCCTCGAGATCGCCGCTTACCTGATGCCGTGTGTTCCTCGTGTCAGGCTATGGGCTGGAAGAGATGTATTGGTCACATGTAGAGTTTTATCCATCCCACGCCGGGATCCCTCTGGACGGCGTCGTGGATAATTTGTTGAACACGCTCGTGCACGCCCAAGGAGGTGCGTGTATGCGAAACTATTCTGCGATCGTCGTTTTTTGAAACCCATTTCAGATGCCTTGACCTCAACCGTTTCAACTTTCCCCTACTCCGCGGATGAAAGTGCGCGGTTCACCAAATTGATCAGGCCCTACCAGGGCAAGCAGATGGATGGTCACATCATGTGTGTCGTCGCCCGTCTGAACAGCTTCATAGGTGCGCCGATCGCACTTTTGTGACGTGAGTAAATGAACGTGGCTCCTGACGTGTCGTTTGCTGCATAGCCTCACACAAGTTCCTGAACCACTTCAGCCAGCCACACTGCCGTCTGTCACGGGATCAGAGCATCCTCGATTCGGAACCTTCTCGCACCCATTGGTTGTCGTCAACTCTGTCCAGAATCTTGTTCGGCGTGCCGACCTCGTTTGTGGATAAGTTTGAACGTCTTTACCTCGACACCATGGTATATACCAAAGACTTCCGGGAGTTCTTTGTGAACTGCCAGGAAGATAGACGTCTGATTATAAACTTATCCTTCGGTGCCATGTTGTGAGTTGTCTGCCGCACCAGCAGAGATTGGTGCCTAATAATTCCCTGTAGGATGCACTTCGTTCTCCTTGCAACCGGCGCAGGGTTGAGGTTCCTTTCTCCCCTTGGTTTGTTCTGTGGTCTCGTCAGCATCGTGTCAGGTGTCGTCTTGCACTCCCAGCACCAGGGAATCTCTCAAGGTTCGGCCGGCGAAGGGGTCCGTAAACTTGTCTCCTTTGTTACCCAATTCCATCTAACCTCACTCTCTCCACAGTACACCTACCTCACCGAACGCAGGCACGACATCTACGGTTTCCAGTTTTTGGCGCTTCTTTTCAGTCTCCCCAAGGCCATGTTCTTCTGGAGCGTTGTTCTCTTTGCTCCTCAGGTCTTGTTCATCCTATACGCGTCCATTGGCACGATCGGGTTATCCGCACTCGTCTTTTTCTCTGCATGGTTCGCCGTTGTCTTCCAGTACAAGCTCGCCCCCGCTTCCTTCCACTGGTTCCCCTCCCGGAGCACGTCGGAGGGTAGCCACGAGTTGGCTAGCATCGTATAGCTGTCTGGATTGGACTGAGGAGTTGGTGGGTTTGCTGGACGAGTGCACGCTGATTGTCCCCCCCCCCTCCACGATCGCGAAGATCAACCGATCGGTCTCCCATGAAGGCGGATCTCGACCTTGAGTCCGTGTCGTCCGTCGATATACCCGATTAGCCACCAGTGGTAGAACGGGCGCTCCTCCCATAGTCGCTACATTCTTCCGGGCGGCCATGTGCATCTGAATCGGTTGTGCTTCCGGACAGTGTAGAGATCTATTTCAATCGTGTGTGTCTAAAGGCAATGTACATCAAAACTTGTAATTCTTAGTCTCAGCCGTAATATAGAATGGCGGTGTGTTGCGCTTGCTTTTTCTGCGTGAGCGTGTCGGAACGGTGTCAGTAGCGTGAGCTGTGCGGTATCGCCTTCCGGATCTGATTGGTGCCGGCACCGGGTCCGGAAGCGAGCGTGGTTCTTATTCCGCGATTAACGGATCGCTGTGCCGCCTTGGCCGACCGACTTTCATCTTTAAGCGAAATCGCGGGAGCTGCTCGTTTTCGCATCTTCGTGTATTGTACGGTAAGTCGAGACTAAAGAGCGCAACAACGCCCAACCACGGGCGGTGTGTACCGCACGATTAAAAGTGGCTGGACGCGCAAACGAGAATGAACCTGGCCCGGATTCAATGATTCCGGTGGAAGAGCGCACACCGCTGGGTGACATATCCGGCGCCTGATTCGGCGCCGGGTGCTTTGCCTTTCTTTCCCGACCCTCGACCTGCTCTACGACGACTGCAACGATGCCAGCCACCGTGAGGTCTCGAGCCCCAATCAAGAAGGCATTAAGTATCGGTATCGAGTACAGGGAACTGGCCGAGCAGTTCCCTCAGTTCCATCTACCTGCTGCTCATAAGGATCCGGCGATAATGGCCGGGTTGTTACAAGGTGGGTCGCGAAGGAGAATCAGCGCAAGATGACTTTGGACCAACCGCGTGCACTTCCTCGTTCCTAGAACATTATGGGTACTGCCCCGAGAATATCCAGATCCTTACAGACGCGAAAGGTTCCACTAGGCTACCGACGAGAGATAATATCGTAAGCAATCCTCCGAGTGTCCCCTCCTGTGTTACCCCTCGGGGCGCCCTGACATTTTTCGCCTTTCGGGGTAGATTGCTTGCATGCGTGAACTAGTTCGGGACGCTCAACTGGGCGATCGTCTTGTGTTTCATTGTATGTTCTCTTGGACCCGGGTTCGCGCGCTGCACCGCTCGACTGACGTTGTTCGGGATAGTTTCTGGGCACGGCTCGCAGGTTCTAGCTCCTCCGGACCATGTGGAGGAAACCGATGGGTGGGACGAAGGCGAGCGCGTGACTCATACCCGCAGTTCCGAAATCCCTGACCTCCCGCGTGCAGTGATTTGGCCCTCCGACATCCAAGGGTACCTGGATCACAAGGAGGTGGTCCAGGTTGTAAATTACGTTCTGGACGATGCGAGTGTACCGTCTTCGATATTCTCCCCGCTATTAATCCACTTGTTTTGTAGGACATCAAGAGAATTTTGGTCGACCCGCTTCCAGCTGGGGTTAGGTTGACGGTATGTTCTAGCCAAGCTTTGCTCGTCCGCATTGACTGAATAGGAACCTGTTATCAGATCCTCCTGGATTGTTGTAGCTCTGGAACCGGCGCAGGTATTCCCTTCAGTTTGCGCGCCGAAGTCGGAACTTTCATTTAACTTCGTGTGAAAGATCTGCCATTCGCATGCGGAGCCTCTGCGCTCTCATCCCCGGTCGACCCATTGGCGATTAAATTTTGTAAGTCTCTCCCACATACTCGCATAGGCTCTCAAAAAATTTGAAACACGACTGACCCGATTCATCACCGACGAAAACAGCTCAACCTCTGCAAGTCCGGGCCTCACCGCTTCCAGTAGCGCGTCAGCGTTCTAGGAGCATTGTCGGTACGTATCTGTATCTCGGAAACCCTACTACGAAGGAAGAAGCATATCAACTGATATGAATATCTCCAAGACCTCAAATACAATGTCGAGGCGTTCGCTCAGACTCCGAGGCGGCGCGCGACATTCCAATCGCTGGATGAGTTGACATCCGATGAGACGGACCCATCAGCATTGCCTCTTGTCGTAAGTGGTTAACTTATTTTGTTATGGTTGGGTGTCAGAGGTGTATTTACGGGATCGCCGTATCAAGACTTCCTGGGCCGCATGCTTAGATAACCAGGGCACACTCGAGAGTTCTCTAGGAAGTGTGTTCCTTCGGGTGAGCAGTTTTTTTTTCGTCTAGTGCCCAGGTGATGTCTGTTTGCTCATTCGGCTTGATTCGTAGGCTCTCAAGGAATCTCTACAGCAGAACCCGCAGCTGACCAACGCGCAGATGTTGAACAGTATAACGTACGTCGCCCTCTTACACCGCCTCACGTCCATGTGCTTCCACCATCGAAGGCTCGAACCTTACTGACCCGGTGTGCCGGGATGTATAGCTCATGGTTACAGGTCAACATCCCATGGCGCCAGCTTGACCAACCACCTCCGAAGCCTCAATTGGGTAGTAACCTGAACATTGTGAGCTTTTCTGCTTCACTCCCACTTCCCGGTGGTGACCGCACGTCTGACACTTTGGCTTAGAATTTGATTTATCAATTAAACTTTGAGCTTTGAGTCATCGAAGCCATTCCCATCCCTACTGGTAGCATTTGGCGTGCTGCTGTATTTATTTATGGCCTGCACTCATCTCCCTATTCCAACCCTACCTCTGTGCTATTCTCGTTGATCCCTTTACCGTCTCATTGATATTTATAACACACGTGTATCGCAACCAGCCCCTATATCTTTCCCCCCGCTTCTATCTTTCTTTCTTGGACTCGCCTTGGGATGCAATATTCTCGAATATTATCATGTGCATTGCCTCATATCGTTGTAATTCGATTACCTTTGCGATAATGAGTGAGGTCGCTGCAGTACACCTACATGTCTGTCTGTCCTGGGTCGCCAGAACACGATCCACCTGCCCTACCGTCTTGTGTATTTGGTATCCCGAGCTATAGGGGGGAATGCACAAACCGACATAGTAGCGCCGGCAGAAAAATCTCGAGAGTGCTCTGAACGATCCTACCGTAACGGCATCCAGTGCATCTCCCGGCGCGCCACGCACTTCGAATCGGGGGGTGTGCGGCAGCGCGCCGGATGACGACCTGACTGTCCCATTAGACCAAGCCTGGACCGGCGAAGACCGATCCACCAGGTATCGGCCGGCCCAAGCCGGGTTGAGGCTCACCTACTCCCTCCTCGGTGAGGCAACCTCCATTATCGGTGTTCGCCGATCCTTACTGGTGAGAACAACTCGCGGGGTGAAACGGGCTCAGGTTCTCTGCTGTGGCCCTGGACAGTGACGGTGGAACGTTCGAAATGGCACCGTACAAAGGGTGTTGTATCAGGTGCTCGCTACGGTGGAAATTGTAATAATGCACATCGCGGGTTACCTTATAAGAGCGTCTTGCATCATTGGGCTGGTGAGAGGACGCACACGACGGGGGGAGGCCACGAAAATGCTTATGGCCCGATGTGTTACGCATTTTCAATAGATTAGAAATGCACCGGGTGAACCCCGTTCTCCCCCCCCCCCCCAGACCTTATGCATTATTACAATTTCTACTGTATATGCGCTCAGATCCCCTGACGGAACCCGTAGGTCGTGGAACGAGGACGTTGCCAGACAATCTCGACAGCGTCGAAGCTCTCAAGGACCCCAATGAGGTCATTGCAGCGTTCTCTTGGAGGGTGAGCGAGATACGCCGACGGTTCGTCCCCACAACTTTCCGCAGTATACATGACACAAGTCACTTCACTGTAGCCATCGTTGCCCTTCGCCTGTTCTTTCTCCCAGGTTCCTACTCGGCCGTCCACAAACGGTCGGGAACTCCTTTTAAGGAAGATAGCCCGGTCCAGTATTTCTCATCGGGCCACTGGGAAGGAGCCTCCTCTTCTCGGATGGTGCGGGGAGAGGTTACTTCCGGGGCCTCGCCAAGGTTTTTAAAAGTCGGGTGTCACTGGCCGCCCCACCACACAAACCCTCCTTCGAATCCTCCTTGCGACAAACTACCAGTGTCCAGAGACAACTAATATGCGCGTCCTCACGCGATCGAAGCCGTTGGTTTTCATCGTGATTTTGATGCTGTTCAGAGTCTCCTATCTCACTCTGGACTTCCGGCGGCTCTCGACCTCAATCAGAAACCCCTTCGCCGCCTCCCCAAAGCTAGAGACCCTCCTCGTCTCGGCGTTCTATCCGCTGGCCAAGTCAAAGCATACCCACGAAGAGTTTGCGAAATGGTTGGCGTTATTCCTTCCGAGAGTCACGACCCACATCTACTTTTTCGCGCCGCCGGAGATATAGGGTGTGATTCGCGAGCTTCGTGGTAATCTCCCCATGACGCTAAACGCCACCTTCGCCACCCCATTCGATATCCCCCCGCTCAAAGGGATGGAAGCTCGTTACGCCGACATGGTCAAGGACGATCCGAGAGATGTCCGCCATTACTCAGGACTTTATGCCGTCTGGTCATCCAAAATTTATTTCTTGCGGGAAGCCCTGTTGCACATGCAGTCTGCAGGGATGGACGTTGGATATGTGTTTTGGAACGACGCGGGGAGCTTCAGGGATGAACAAGATTTCACTGATTGGCCGGTCCTTGAACGGGTCGACGAGATCTTCACCCAGGGTGCGAACATATCGGGCATGCACAAGGACGAACTGCTCTTCATGCCTTTGTGGGGTTTCCCACAGGGTTCTTTAAAGAGCTGGACTCCGCTAGAGGGACCAAAGGAACATTCAAACACTATGTCTGAAGATTAGACTTTGACCGCGATCGAGTCTCGTTTCACCCCTGATTCACCGAGTTTGTCCTCCTTCGTAGGTTCGTTCTACGGTGGTCGGCCGTAAGCCATCCACTGGTGGCATAAAACGTACTGGGCGTGAGTTGTGCTGCCTCCGCTTCAGTAGCATGATGGCTAAACCCACCGACGACAACAGTTATCACGACTACTATATCTTCAAACTGAACAATTTCGCTGGAATTGATCAAGCGGTGTACAGCAGTCTCTTTCTATTACTCCCAAAACGTTTCATCACTGTTTGGCAATACGATAGGCGATACGACGCCTTCAAGGTCTCGCCTGAAGGTCCATTGGGCGAGTGCGGCGGGACGCGGTTGTACTACCAGTTCTTCGTTGCCAGCAACTCCGAAAGGGAAAATATGAGGAGGGTTTGGACACCATCGTACCGTATGTCTCCAAAGTTCCCCGATCGGCCTCCCGCCATTGATGGTGAGGAGTTGAAGGCGTGCCGCATGGCTAGGGTCCTTTGGATGGACGATCTGTTGCACAGGGAGTGGGGTAGTGAATGGCAACCTCCCCATACCCCTGTTGACACTGATGTTTCTTACCGAGATTGACGATAATAAAGGACAATGTAGTACTTTTTTTTGATTTCCTAGTTTTTGCTGAGTATCGTATTCCCGTGCACGCTGCCCAATGTTAACCTATTCTACGCCCCAGGGACCTCACTCAACCACCACCAAGACTCGATTCGCTTCGGTCCGAATGTGTTCTTGTCGCAAAGAGGGGAGCGGTTTGGGGTTGCTGTGGGGGTGAATGCGGATGACTATGCTCTTTCATCATCTTGGCTTTCCGTGCCGCCGCCAGCCTCACGTATGCGTATCTCTGGAAGTGATTCAAAGACTGGAGGAATAAAACCCCGATCTGATGCGCGAGGCACAGAGGTTATATGAGACGAGAGTAGAGGGAAACGGGGAATGGTAAACGAGAAACGTACGGGATACTGTCTCAGTTCGTTGAAGATGTCGACCGTACATTCTCGGATGATCTCTTGCGGGTGTAGAAGCCCTAGACTGAGCGAAAGGAGACCGCCCTGGTGCGGTGGCACTAGCGCGAGCATCTAACAGTCGGCAGTCAACGAGAGGGACTAAGAAACATCCTTCGCGATTCACCCACCTCCACCACTTGATCGTAAGTCTGGAGGTTCTCGGCAAAAGTTCTCATCATCAATTCAACCTCCGCGTCCGGTAGGTTCTTCCCGTGCCGTAGTCTCGACAGTTGATGGTAGACATCCACCCCTTGGATAGCATCAGTCACGAGAGATTTTTGGAAATCCTTTGGTAGCCGAAAGCTGGAGTTAGAGCTTGCCAACAATACGGAGGAGGTGGGTGGAAAGGACGCACAGGTTCCCAATATTTACACATCTGTGTCTGTTTCCAACCCTCGATCCGACTGGTGTTAGCCTGAAGTTCACGAACTCCAGCAAGGTCGTCAAAGAAGGGAAGCCCTGAGCCCAAGCGCGGTCTGTCCCCACGATCTAAAAAACTCGTAGTTGGCCAGCCCAACATTGTCGACCCATTAACTTCCTCGTCATAACGTGCGGCCAGCCGAACAAATCGCCAAACGTAATCCGTGAATCGAGCCCTGACGAGGCTCTCACCGAAGTGGAACGAGATGGCCGATATAATCTAAGGTCAACGACAGTGAGAATCGACGATCGCAGGGGAATTACGTGGGGGATGGGAATCTCACATCTTCCATGAACATGTTGTCGTAATTCTCGGACTTCGAACTAGAGTGATCGGACCGCAACTTCCCGAACTCTTCCTCACTCCCGACAGAGGATTCCGCTTTCAGAGTTCCCGTACGGCTAACCATTTGCGAAGCGAGCGTGGGAGGAGGGCTGTAGGGATGGGTCGTTGAGATGTCTTTCGAGACCACCATCCGACCCGTGCTGACATCGCACAGGAGGTCCCACGACTTTGAACTCTCAAAAATCAGGTTCGTCACCCCAGCGATATACCCAGGACTTTCATAAAAAAGTGAAGGTGGGGGTAATCAGCTCTGGAGCCTTCGTGGGAGATATGCCAATGCGTACATACATAGATTCCCATTCCTCTCTGTTGGTCAGGTGTGCGTAGGGGAAAGCACGTTCAACGAACCCTCGCAGAACCGACCCACACCCAGATCCCAACGCACAAGCGGAAAGTACGTAACTGGCCACTTGACCGGCTGGCCGGCCGTGACCCAAGAACACGATTCGTTTCCCCGTGATCAACGCGTTGAATAACAGGATGACGGGATGTGTGAGTGACCCGTTCGTATGCAGATGTGGATGATGCGGTCCGGTGACGGTCGCAGTTGATGTTGAAAATGTCTGGATGAGCTGAATCAACGAGTACTGGGACAGGACCTCCGTCAGCCGGTGTGGTGAACCCAGCGAAGCAAAGAAAATCTCATACATCTCCAACTTCCTCGGGGAAGGTTGACAACGGCATCTTGATTGGCAGTTGGTGCCCCTTGTATGCAATCGTGGTGGGGAAGAAATGTGTATCCTTGATCCCATGTAACGGGTCTCCCGGCGTCGGATGAGAAATTATACCGCTCCCGTGAGCGTTGCTTGACGAGATAGACGATTCGTCTACCGACTCGCGGTTTCTCGAGATGCTGGGTGGGATCCTCATGGGATCTTTCTCTCTCCCATTCATCGTATGGTCCCCACCACCTTCCTCTCCTACCCAAACAGCACTTCCACCCAGCGAAAACGAAGAATCTGAGGGGGAGTATTGTCCGAGGATTGATCCCTGCGATGGAGTCCCTGTCCGCGGTTGAGATTGACCGGCTGAACCATGAGAAGAAGTTGATGGAGGTGCTCCCCCATCGATAATAAATGAAGAACCGTCGTCCTTGTCTTTGGATTCCCTCTTCTTCGCGAGAATCCCTTCCTCGAAGCTAAACTTGGAGTCAACGGATCCGTTACGACTGTGCTTGAACTTGGAGGGAGGCGGTTGGTTCGCCGCGGTCGCGGTGGACGGGACGGATTCTGGGGGTCTGAACTTTTCAGCGAAGACATCTTTACGCTCGGAGCAGCGCATAATGAGCTTCTCGTGCCGTGTGAGAACGGGTGCACTGGATATATCCATGGAGTTCACGGCGTCGAAGAGACGGGAGAGGCAATCTTTAGAAGGGTTTAGGAAGTAATCGTCGAGTGCCATGAGAAGCACAGGCTATCGCAAACCGTGAAGCACCGTTCAGCTAGCCAGGCGACAATCTACCGTGCGCGAGATCTCACCTTGAATATCTGGATGAACGGGTGTCTGGTACAGATCGCCATAGCCTTCACAAGCGCACCTCTACACACAGACGACCATCAATAATTCCGGTCGTGTAACACAAGAGAACGGATATCCGACGAAGGCAAAAGAGCAACGAGACTCACCTAGGTAGCGACTTATCCTGCTTCGTCCTCACCAGATTCAACACATACAACAACTCAGGTTTTGACTCCGACCCATCCTCCTCTCCACCCACCCCGTGACCGTCCTCCGGCGTCTCCAACGCCAACACAGGCGCGATGGTGTTGAACGGCGTCTGGTTCAGGAAGAATATCGTCCAATCTTCTAAATGTTTCTCCGCTCCATCCGGAAGCATCAAATTGGCCATCAACCTGTGTGCCCCAGATTCGTTCCGCCACGCAAAGACACAATGCAGCGATTCGGAATGAGAGTTAGGCAAATTGTCGATAAAGTGTCACTCGAGGTGCTCTGACCACGTTAAACGGGCAAGGAGGTATGGACGCACCATTCATCCGTGCCAAGAGGTTGAGGAAACTGATATGTCAACTGGGCACCTCGAAGGATATCGAATTCCGCGAGGAGGACGAAAGAGCAGTGCTGAGGATCGCTCGCCATTCCTTTCGCGTTTTCGCAAATTCAGCTTTCCGCTATCGCTCCAGTGGAAATCCAAGGGTAGACTCCTTGCCCGCTACAAGCGAGCAGAATGTATCGTCGTTGCGGCCTTCGCACTTCTGCGTGGCACCGACCCAAGTTCGCACAGGGAGCCTTGAGGATGAGTGGGGGCGGAAACAGCGTGTATCGGCTGTGGGGGTCGTGGTGGCAATTGGTCCAAACCGTGCGATCCGCTCAATGGTCACGACATGATCAACTCGGCTGTAAGGTCGATCAGCCATACCAACTTCGGCTCAACCATGCAAAGGCTCGTGGGGTCAAAGCCCACGGTCACTCATCATCGCCCTACCGTCTCGTTATCTCAGTTCTGGGCCATGTGAGATCCACTTCATACAACGGTTCGTTCACGTAATCTAAACGTTATTATTGAGACAATTACGAACAACGTGTGTGATGAGCCAGTTGGACCTTGATCAACGCGAGAGAAATGAAAGCATCCGCAAAACAATACGACGGGTCGACAATCGATGGAAGGGATCATTGCAAACAATCACCAGCCAAAAAGCAAGAAAAGCATACAATTGAAGAATCATGAAAAAATCTAGGCCTCATTCCTGATCATAATACTGAAACAGCGTTCGCAGAACGGCTGCTTATCCCTCTGGAAAAACGTGGGGTCGTCGAACGGCCTCTCGCAGCCCTACATAACAAGCACAGATCAGAACACTCTGGAAACCGAGGGGGAGGGGGAGGGGACAAACCGTGCAAACGAAACACTCCCAACACCACTTGCCACCAAGCGCCTCGACGGCCCTCATCCCGTCTCGAATGCTCTTCTTGCACTTCTTACACTTTGGCATCCTCAACCGTACATGACAGTTCTCGCAATATGGGTGCCCCTTGTACACCGTAAATCCCACGTCCGCATCTTCGAATACTCCGTCTCCCGCGAAACTCCTATTACCCGATGCAGAGGAGGAAGGGGGAAGGAAAGGATCTCCGCATTCGGCGCAGAAGAAATGTTGTTCGTGGTAGGTTCGGGTGCTTAGTTCGGAATCGTCGAGCGTGATGAACCTCTCGTCCACGATTGCCGTGTGGCAGTGGTAGCACCTCGGCGCGTAAATCTAGCGGAAAGAAACGGCGGTCAACCCAGGCGATCAAATGAGAGACGCATGAGGTACCTACCTCATGATAGTCCAGATGGCAAAAACTCCTGCCATCCTTCTCATATGAACTCAAATTCTCCAACAGCTCCTTACACAAACAGCACCTGAAGCACCCAGGGTGCCACCTTGCATCCATCGCGCTGACAACTCTGCCCACAATCATACCTCCACAGCCGCCACACGAAAGTCCACCACCACGTCTGATTGTCGGCAACTCTGCGACGCTCTTCCTACTGCCGTTAACAGAAACCGACGGCCCTCCGGGGTTTATATTGACGGCTGGCCCATTCCCGTGGTCGTCGTCCGCACCCCCAACGTCGATCAATATGCTTGGGACATCGTCAGATCCAGAGACAGATATCCTTGGACCTGAACCGCTGCCATCCACAACGGAAACCGCAATCCTCGGTCCGTTCATATCGTCATCCGAATGTGAATCCGGATCCGCGGGGAACGAGACCTTCTGTCTTTGTGGAGGTTGGGCTTGGGGGGTTCGGATCGTCGGCGCTGCAGGAGACCTCGACTGGTATTGAACAGGAACGGTGTTGACATTGATTGAAGGTGTAGCCGGAGAGGCAGGTTGTCTTCGTGGGCTCTGCGGGAGCGGCTGCTGTTGCGGTTGACGGACTGGTGAGCGCGACCTGGACGAGAGGTCACCCCCATACCGTTGGCCCGGCGGAGGCTGTGGTGAGGACTGGATCCGGGGTTGACTAGGGAGAGTCTTCTCCCTCGCTCCTGCCCTCGGCTGAGACTGGGACTGAGAGTGCGAATGACCATAACCCGTCTTCGCCGGCTCGGTAGACTGCCGTGCAGGTATGCTCCCCGTCCTCTGGTGGGGGTCTCTAGAGGAAGTAGAAAATCCTGACCCAGAGGCACCGTTTCGGTAGTTTTCCATGGCTGCGCTGAATGAACTAAAGTTGCTCGACGCGGTAGATGATGCAGGTGAAGGGGTCCTCCTCAGGGAAGGTGGAGGCGCATCGTCGAGGTCGAGGTCTAGGGCAAGCCTCCTCCCGTCCTCTCGGGGACCGAATTTCGAGCTAGGATGATTCGGTGGGTTGGTGGTTTGCCGAACTGGGTTTCGGTCGGGCGGAGGCATAGACGTTGAGTAATGAGAGGTCGAGTTCGCGCGGTTGCTGGGGGCAAAGGGGGACGCTACACTGTGGACCCCATTCACACCGTTCACGGGGGAGTTTGGGTGCTGGCTTGTTGCAGGGGTACGAGGTAGCCTCGGAAGATTGCTGGGCCAGCCGGACTCCGACTTTGGTATGCCATTCTGCTGGACCTTCTCCTGCTGAGGCTTTGGAGGTGAAGAACGCCTCTGCATCTGGTGTTGATCCAAGGATTGACCTCCGTCCCTGTCATCTCCAACCTCCATTGTTGCCATCCGGAGAGTAACAGACTGGGGAGTTACTGAGCTCCGCTTCAGTGCAGGTGGGAAGGCGGAGGTGGAAGGAGGGTTCGAAGTCGCCGGAGTTGGTCTTGTCAAGACCTGAGACCGTGTTGGGGAAGGGTTCCTGGTCGGGTTCTCGCTCCCGGCAAGCACGGAAACTGGAACGGGGGGTTCGTTCCTTACGGGGCTAGCACCTCGACTCCTCAACCCATTCAGAACCTCTGTCTTTGCCTCTACTCGCTGGCTGAACCTCGACCGTGGCATATCCAAGATTCCATACTGTGGACTTGGGGTCCGTGCAGGAGGCTGCCCCACCTTTTCTCCACCAGAAAGCTTGTTCGGGCTAGAAGGGCCCCGGTCCCGCTGCTTTTTTGCGATGGAGTCGGACGATTCTTCTCTGGGCGTTAAAGGCTTGGGGTCGTACGTTTGAGAACGAACCGATTTGGAAGGGGAAGGGACTGTCGACCTATTCGAGAATCCAGAGCCGGAGGTGGAGGCTGCAGTGGAAGCGGAGGTGGTAGAAGCGTTGCTACCGAACCGGTTATGGTTGAGTTGGGCAGGGGAATGAGGCAGGGTATTGGGGTTGGACCGGGGATCAGGATGAGGGTGGATGTTCGGCCGTGCGGTCTCTGCGCCCCTCCTCTGGTGCAACGAAAAGGTGGAGGATGTCTGTGGAGGCGCAGATCTCGCGGGGTGTTGGCGAGTCGCCGTTCCGGGAGCGGAAGGAATGTCCTTGGAATCAATCACGCCGTTGGTTTGCGGTTGAGGTTCTGTCTGGGGTTGCGGCTGAGGCCCGGGTGTGCTCCTCGTCCCAAAACCAAACGAGGTCATGGGTTTCCGCATGACCCCAGCTCCAGGTTTTGTTTCCGATTGGGAGTGTGGTCCAGTCGGGAATGAACTCGCCGGGGGATTCGAGCTTGAGAATGGGCTTGTGTTTATCTGTAGCGGCATCTCAATAGCCGCCGACGTGTTTGATGGGCCTCCCGCAACAGTTCCCCTCCTCTGAACTCCGTGTTCCCTGGGGCTACCTTGTAAGTTCCTCTTCCAGTATGGCACGAACGGTTGTCCGGGCGTTGTCACAGGTGGCAATGCGATCTCCTTGATGGATGAGGTGCGGGAACTCGCGCTGATCGTGCTCATGGAACTTGTTGGTTGATGGATCGGGCCGGGGATGGTATTCTGTTGGGTATTTGAGGAACGTGGGCTGGCCTCTGTGACTGAACGAGTCATGGGTGGTGGGGGTTGTTGAGGTTGGTACTGTTGCAGCTGCCGTCGCGGGGTGTTGTCGGTCACAGACCGAGAGGCAATCGGTGGCTGGATGTTTTTTGTCGGGCTGGGAGTGCGAGATGTAGGAGTCGGAAGTGGCCTCCCTCTATTGGGTGACTCGGACCTCTGAGATGGAAGCTGCCCGAGTATCTGGCCGTGCGTCTGACCGGGGATTTGACCAAACATGTGGCCTGGTATTTGGCCGGGTATCTGACCAGGGCTGGGGAGACCAAAACTGGACACCGGTTTCGGAGGAGACGCAGAACCGACGGAATACGGCGGTCTGTGAACTAGGGCCTGGACCGGTGGCTGAGGAGACACCAGAGGACCCGGACCCGGGGGTATGATCGGAGTCCTCGTGGGAGACACGGAGACGGTAGAAGGCTGTCTGTACAGCGTGTTCTCCGTAAACGAAGAGGTCGGGATCTGAATCCTGGAAGTTGGAGGCATGGATTCCGGCCTAGTTCTCTGTGGGGGAGGAAGTGGCCGATTGGGAGAGGCCGCCCTTGACAGTGAAGGTGTGGAGACAGACGTGATGACATTCTGTTGAGGGAGGTAGGCATATTGGGGTCTAGGGGACGCAGTGGTTTGTTCCGGAGGAGCAGGGGTCTTCACTCGGGGCTGCAGAGATGGGGGGATATGGGTGGGTGGAGTATATCCTTGCGGAACAGGGAAGATCGGCTGGGGTGACGGAGGCGGGCGATAACTCTGTTGGATCGAAGGCTGGGGCGATCTTGGCGGAAAGGCAAAGCTATGGTTGTACTGAGGAGAAGGTGGAGGTTTGTGTCCTTGTCGGTAGGCATATGGCTGGGGAGACGGCTGGGGAGACGGCCGAGGAGACGGCCGGGGAGATGGTTGAGGAGAAGGACTGGGAGGTGGTCTGTACTGTTGGTACTGCTGGGTCTGTTGAGCATACGACTGGACACCAAAGGTCTGGCCTGGCTGGGTGGAATACGAGGGCATCGATGAATGGTGATTGTAAGCCATTATACTAACGGCTTGAAGTCTAGATGAAAAGGTTAAGCAAAATTCGTTACCCGCATAGAAAGCGAAAAAGAAAAGTAACAAACCAGATTGAAGCACCGTAGACAGGTTGGATCGGAGTGGCTGGCTATCGGTCGTTTCCCCTTTTGGAATCCGAACGGTGGTTCAAGATCACCTTCCTAAAAAGGAATAAGCCTGCTTGATTGTTGTTCGGCACGCAACCCCCGCAGAAACAACACCTGGTCAGCTGAAGGTACACGATGTCGTCTAAATCGAATCCCCCGGATTGCGGTGCATCCCACGACTCTCCTAACCGTCCGCCGTGACTTCCGATATCGCGACATATCCAATGTTTACAGGCACGTGACGACTCGATTGGGGACACCGGTGACGTCCTGCTCGGTGGATTCGGCAACCGCCGCAGAGGATCGAGGGGGTGGCGCCTGACGTCGGGGCCTGCTCCCTTTTATACCCTCGCCTTGGTGCCAGCCTCGCTACGCTCCCTCTTTCCCCCCACAAGGGACATTCCAATGTAAGTCCGCATCTCCCTCTCCCCTGTGTCCCTCCCCCTCACGCCCTTCTCACAGGTCAGATCTCTCAAGCGCCAAGAGCCAGTCCACTAGTCAATTCGTAACTGCGCTCGTTTTCAACTCTGCAGCCTTTGCCATACAAGTCGTCGCATTCACCCTCGTGCGGCCCTACTTCCGGGCCATTTATGAGCCGCGATCCTACATCCCCCCAGAACCGTTCGTATTCTTTTCAGATGCATTTCCAAGTCTTAACACTCAACGGCTCGGACCAGGAAACGCGTCCCGCGTCTGTCCCAAAATGTCTTCGCGTGGCCGCTCGCAATATGGAGGGCTGATATCGAAGACATCAAGCGTGTAAACGGCTTGGATGCTTACTTCTTCGTTCGCTTCCTTCGCATGATGGCTGTCATGTTCCTCCCCATTTGGTTCATCACTTGGGCTGTCCTCATCCCCGTCACGATAGTAAACACCCAGGTCCCGGGCCTGTCTGGGCTTGATCGTTTTACATTTGGAAACGTCCAAAACACCAAGCAGAGCCGGTATGCCGCGCACATCATCCTCGCGTGGTTTCTCACCTGTACGTCATCATGCGATCATCTTCCATGCCAGTGTCACTAACTCCAGTTTAGTTTGGGTCTGGTACCTCATCAGACGCGAAATGTCCCATTTCGTCACTGTCCGTCAACAGTACCTTATCAGCGAAGACCATTCCACGTCCGCCCAGGCTAGCACTATCCTCGTCACCGGTGTTCCTCGTCGTTACTTGAACGAGCATGCTCTCACAAAGCTCTATTCCCACCTCCCAGGCGGTGTTCGTAAGGTTTGGCTTAATAGGTCTGTTTCACAGCCTTGCCCCTTTCATCATTTCGCGTGACCTCGTTCCTCTCAGGGACCTCAAAACCATGCCAGATGTCTACAAGGACCGGTTGAAAGCTTGCAATAAACTCGAATCCGCTGAAACCAACTTGCTAAAGACCGCAGCTAAGATTCAGGCACATAAGAACAAGAAGCCGGGAAAGGACACCGACGTTCCTGCTACCGTTCAAAGCGAAGACAGCCTCAATGCCGAACGCGACCTCAGTCTTGCCGACAAGCTCGTTCCCCGTGACCAGCGCCCTGCCCATCGTTTGCCCCTTAGTTTCCTTCCTTTCGGCCTTCCTTTTATCAGCAAAAAGGTCGACACCATTGACTGGGCGAAAGAAGAGATCGAACGGACCAATGAGGAGCTGGCCAATATGCAGAAGGTTCTAGCAAAGGAGGTCAATTCCATGACAAGGTCCTCTCATATGTTCAATTTAAGTCTCGGCGAGATGGTCAAGGAACTCGAGAAACAGACGTACCCCCCTTTGAACTCGGCCTTCATCTTATTCAATAACCAAATGGCCGCTCACATGGCCGCTCAGTTTCTCACACATCACGAACCGTACCGCATGACCAAAAAGTACATTGACGTTTCCCCGGAGGACGTCGTGTGGGATAACCTCAGTATGAACCCATACGAGGCCCAGGTCAGGACCTTGATTAGTTACGGTATTACCGCTGGTTTGGTGAGTTCATATGCGTGTCCTACGGTTCCACGTGATCTCATCCACATCACGTCAGATCATCCTCTGGGCATTCCCAGTTGCATTCATCGGTAGTCTGTCCAACGTCCCAAAGTTGTGCTCGACCTATAGTTGGCTCAATTGGCTTTGCGATCTCCCCCCCGTCGTCACGGGTATTATCGGTGGTATCCTCCCTCCTGTTTTGCTCTCTATCCTCATGGCACTTCTCCCCATTGTCCTCCGTCTCCTGGCACGCTTCGAGGGCATTCCCAAACACACAGACATTGAACTCAGCTTAATGACCCGCTACTTCATCTTCCAAGTCATCCACTCGTTCTTGATCGTTACTCTCTCTTCCGGCATCATTGCTGCACTGCCCGAACTCGCTAACAACCTCAGTTCGGCTCCTACACTACTCGCTAGAAATCTCCCATTGGCCTCCAACTTCTTCCTGACCTTCGTTATCCTCCAGGGTTTGACGGTCACTGCCTCGGGGTTGTTGACCCTCGTCCCCCTCATCATTTACTACGTCAAGTTGATCCTTCTCGGAAGTACGCCGCGGTCGATTTTCACGATCAAGTACACAATGCGCAACGTCACGTGGGGCAACCTCTTCCCGACTATAACACTTCTCGTCGTAATCTGTAGGTCACTGTTGATTCTCCTCAGACTGAACTAATGCCTTTTAGCCCTAGGATACATGCTCATCTCTCCTATCATCAATGGCCTAGCGTGTTTCACATTCTTTTTATTTTACCAAGTGTGGAAGTATCTCTTCACCTGGCAGCTCGATCAGTCACCGGCCAGTGAGACTGGCGGTCTGTTCTTCCCCAAGGCGATCCAGCACATTTTCGTGGGGATGTATGTGCAACAGGTCTGCCTGGCAGCCCTCTTTTTCCTTGCTCGAGGCGAGAACGGACGACCAAGTGCGATCCCAATGGGAGCCTTGATGGTTGTTCTCATCTTCCTCACGGTACGCGTGGCTATTGGACCGCTGCCCTCGTCCAGCATCACTGATCCGTGTTCTTTGCAGGTTTGCTTCAATCTGGTTATCGTAAACTCTTACAGTCCGCTCAAGTCCGCTCTTCCGCTGAGTTTGGCCGACAAGACATACGACCCGAACCACCCGAACCAGAGTGAAGAGGACCTCGGACATGAACCATCCGCAGTCTCCGATCCCCGCACCAGCCAAGAAGCCGCAAATGCGGAAAGCGGCGGACTCAAACCCACTCCTGTCGAAGCCAAGCCCAAGGACGCGGAAGCAGAGGAAGATGAAGAACTCCACGACTTCACCATTGAAGGCCCAAAAGACTTCAATCACCCCGCTTCCGTCGAAACGCAGAGGATTATCTGGCTGCCCGATGATGAACTTGGATTGGGCAGGGCCGAGGTGGAGGACATGGAGAGGCGAAGAATCCAAGCATCATTGGAGAAGGCGGAAATGGACGAAAAGGGCAAGATCAAGATAACTGGACCTCCACCTGGTGGACCCGAGGTCAATGTGGAATAAACGGCCGCTTCCTCTCCGTACACATAGTCTCGCCCCCCACAACCGGGCAATCCCATGAGGCGGCGTTTCTGTCTGTTATGTCGTTTTTGGTTCCAACGAAAGTCGTTCCCACACTCGTACACATTTCGCACCCTATCCTCTCACAAATACCAATTTTTATCATGTTACGAAGGTATCTTCTATCCTTCTCAAGTGTTTATGGAACAGTATCTTATTGTACCATTATCCTGTACATCTGTACTCTACGTTCTGATAACAATCTCTTGCATCCCCTGGGCCTACCCCTCCCCTCTGTTCAATGCTTCAATTCGGTTTTCGTTCTTTGGGAGTCGGGCCGAGGACGATGCAGCGCCCTTCCTGGATTATATGTAGTCTTGAGGCACATGTACCAAGGCGTTCGAAACGCCAGCTACGAGCCGAGTCGTATTGCCTTGTTAGCATCGAAAGTTTCTTTCATCTGCCGTTACCATCAGGTTGTGTTTAGTTGTTGCGGAGTTAGATTACCTGCTGAACGAGGTTGTCATCTGTTAGGACTCGGAGGCCGGTGAGTGCCAAGGCCTTGGATATATTTAGACAGGCAGTGTGGGCTTCCTTGGAAGCGGCCGAGAGAGTGAACGCCTTGGTATGGTTACCCCCATTGGATTCGGTGGGAATGGCTAGGGGGCAGAAACAATCTCAGCAATAGCTAGCAACACTTAAGGGTGGAGAGGGTACCAAATGATGGATGGATGCTTGGGAGTGCTGCAATCGTGATTAGAAACCCTCTGAAGGAGGATACACTAAAAACAAGTATACCATATGTTACATCTCCCTAATGCAAGGTCTGTCAGAAGGTCACAATATATGCATGGGACCGGTTGCGAAGGATGGAATACCTACGAAATCTGTCGATGCGGAAGCGATACCATGCACTCGGTCGACTGCCCCGTACTTCGCATTGAAGATCCGTTCGAACGCTTCCCCTGTGGTATGGAGTATGTTCGGCCTGTTATAGTCATCAAAGGTGAGAATGACGGGTCCATACCGAGAGCCTTGTTCTGTCTCAATTCCATCATCGACTTCTTCGGGTCTGCGGCGACCTCGACTTCACAATCAGTCGCTAACGCAGATGCCCTGGATGCGACTTGAAGATTGAACAAATCATAGGATAAATGTCGGGGATACGTACTCGAAGCATCTCTTCACACGCTGCGCAACCTGCTGCACCTCGCTGTATTGCGGGGAGCGGACAAGCCAGCTATAGTGACATCGTTACCACAACGGGTTTGGAAAATAGGTCGGGATACTCCAACCTCATTTCAGCGTTATCGGGAATTACTGCCCAGGCGAATTTAGTGGTGCGGATGACAGGATGTGCCGTCCCTCACCATTTGGGGTCCAAGCCTCTCCCTTGAAAATTCCGTGGACTCTAACATGAGGCCGCAGTTGCTGACGCAGAGCTGCGATATTATTATACGCCAAAACGGCCGCGTCCAGTGCGTTTTGGCCCTCCCATGGGCTGAGAGCGGCATGCGCACTTCGGTGGCGTTAGCACTGGATGCGTCCACGATCCCAACCGTAAAGTCATCACCTGCGACCTTTGTATTTGGCGGCCATTACCTGGATGGCCAGAGTGGAGCTCAAGCTGCTCGTAGCGTTCGGTCCGGGAGTGGGATGACACATGACGCATCCAACCATATCTTTGTACGCTCCAGCTTCCAGCATGATCTTCTTGCCCATACCACCCTCCTCGCCTAGTGAACTCAGTGCCAGACAAGTATATCAAGCGGAAGGGCACTCACCTGGAGTTCCCAGGAGAACCACGGTACCCGAGATGTTGTGCTTTATCATGGCCTTCTTAATGGCACAAGCAACGGCGACCCCGGCAATCGCAATGAGATTGTGGCCACAAGCATGGCCAATGCCAGGAAGTGCATCCATCTCTGCAGATCCGGTATCAGGCCGCTGCGGAAAGGGTTCGAGAAAGGGTGCTGATCACCAGAGTTGACACCTATCGTTCGCCCACCACTCCCGTGTGTGAACTTGGCCTCCCACCCAGTCGGTAGGATGTAGTTCTTCTTGACTTCGAACCCTTGTTTGGCTACGAAGTCCGTCAAGACGTCATGCGCGTATCTTGCGGAGGGAGATCAATGGTTATGAATTTCCTGGGCTGATTGTTCCGGTAAACGACGTACTTCTCCTCGAACAATATTTCGGGGTGGGCTTCGGGTAGCTTGAGTCTCGTCGCTACTTCAGGGGCGGATCGACCTACCGTGTATACTCAAACTCAACTCTCTCAAGCTAACGTTGAGTGCGTCGATCTCTCCCTCTACAGTAGTCCATAGTTCAGGGTTCCAGAGAGACGCTTGGGGTAACGGCGAAGGGCGAATGTCTTCACCAACGGACCAAAACTTCGGAGGCGTATCGCTCGACATGTTGTCAGAATGGCTTAGTCAGGGCCAGTGAAAGGAGTATATATATCCGAATGTATTATATTTGGCGGTTGGCCGGAGGCGGGTATAAGTAGTCATAGGGGCAGATGGGGGGAGGTGCGATCGATGGTCAAAGCCACCGGCCCAATCCTCCTTGCTCACCGACGACCTTGATCGTCGCTCGCATGAACACCATGTCGAATGGTGCTAGTTCATCGAAAGTTAACCTAGAGGGTGTAATGCTCTTTGAACAACCATTTGCTAGGGTGAGTGAACCACATTCCGCTCATTGTAGCGCTCTCATCTATTTTTTCGATTATAGGTCCCATTTGAGAACTACCGGAAGGTCTTTCGTACGACCCAACGACAGTTTGACAAGGATTTCTCCGCCATGCAGGCGACAGCCAATGACCTTGCACAGCGGTCGAAGAATTGCGGAGGGGTGGACAAGGAGGACGGAATCCAAAGCATTGACTCCATGATTACAAGGGTCGAGAATTTGAAGCGGAGGGTGAGTGAGACTATATCTCGCCACTCACGACACGAGTGTATAAAGTTACCAGCTTTCGGATTTGAATGAGAATATCGGTATACCCACTCAAGCGGTGATGAAGGAACGTCTCCAACACCTCTCGGTTGTGGAAGATGCACAGACCCAGATCACCCCGGAGCACCAACGGTGGTCAGATACGAGGTTAGACCGGTGGCTTATTGACTGGACGTTGCGTACAGGGAGGGAGAGGACTGCAAAGAAGATCGCAGCCGAGAAGGACATACATGTAAGTCAACCCCAGCCAATCGTCCGAGAGCTTACTGACGTTCTATGATAGACCCTTGTGGATGTGGACATGTTTATGGACATCCGGAGAATAGAACTTGGACTCGTAAATCACAGTTGCACTGAGGCTCTTGCATGGTGTAACGAGAACAAGCCAGCGCTCCGAAAGTTAAAGGCACGCCACGTTTCGTGGTTCTCGTTCGAGGATTTGGCTCACGGTTTTTACAGAGCACACTGGAATTCGACCTCCGGCTCCAGGAGTACATTGAACTCGCTCGCCTTCGTCAAACGGATGAAGCCATTGGATACTTGAAAAGGCACATTATAGGCTGGCATGATGTGCACATGCAACAGATCAAGCAGGCAACTGCACTCCTGGCCTTCACACCCAGTACGAATTGCAATCCATACAAGGTCGGGAGAGTCAGAGATTCCGTAATCCCTCGTCTGACACCCACACAGAGGCTCTACGACCCCTCGCGTTGGGATTCTCTCGTTCGGGCATTCCGTCTTGCCGTGTACGACCTCAATTCACTCCCAACAGAACCACTGCTCAACCTCGCGCTGTACGCTGGTTTGGCATCACTGAAACTCCCTTCGTGTTACGATGGTTCTTGCAAGAATGTCGACTGTCCCGTCTGTGACCCAGATCTCGGGGTACTGGCCCAAGAGGTCCCTTCAAGTCACCATGTGAATTCGACTATTGTTTGCCAGATATCTGGCAAGATCATGAACGAGGACAATCCTCCAATGGCATTCCCGAACGGCTACGTGTATTCTCGGGAGGTTCGTTGATCTAGCATCACTCCCATATTTCGCTTGACCCACGTCCACAGGCTCTGGAAGAGATGGCCGCCCAGCGCGACGGAATTGTGACGTGTCCGCGATCGCACGAAACATGTACTCTGCAGGAGCTTCGCAAGGTGTTTGTATCGTGAGGAGCGAGACCAGCTGTAATAGTGCCTGTATCTGTAGTCGACGTTGAAATATTCGGATGGTGACGTGGGTTTCGCCAACGGCAATCAACGATACGCGCGAGCCACGTCTTGTGCATCCGCCCATCAAATCTTTCTCTTACAGGTCAGCGCGCGACGGGCAGCACACGTTTTTCGAACTCAAAACGCCTTAGGATCGCTCGCTGAAAACTCTTAGTCGCGGTTATTTCGGACCCATCTCATTTATCAGCGTGTGCTGAACGCCTTTCCGATTTCTTGCAATCATGTCGGTTATGCTCACGAAGTTCGAGTCCAAGAGCAATCGTGTCAAGGGTATGTGCTCGTGATAATCTATCCCCATTTTTCGTTCATTCAAACCTCATCCAGGGCTCGCCTTTCACCCGACACAACCGCTCCTCGCCGCATCTCTTCATAATGGTAGCGTTCAGCTCTGGAATTACAGAATGGGGGTCCTGGTAGATCGGTTTGATGAGCACGATGGTGTGTTTCCTCGAACGCGTTAGTCACGAATCTCAACAGTTCCCTAGGCCCCGTTCGAGCCGTCGCTTTTCATCCAAGTCGGCAGCTGTTGTGCACTGGTGGAGACGACTACAAAATCAAGGTCTGGGGTGAGGTTCTCGCTACCTGTTCGTTGGGCTACAATAACTGAACTGCCACCAGATATCCGACCACAAAATCGGAGGTGTCTTTTTACTCTGCATGGACATCTGGATTACATCCGTACCGTTCAGTTTCATCATGAAATGCCGTGGATTGTATGCGTTTGCTTCCGGGTCCTTCGTTTCGCTCACAACGAACCACATCCTATAGATCTCAACCTCTGATGACCAAACCATTAGAGTTTGGAACAGCACATCCAGGAACTGTATAGCCATCCTCACCGGTCATTCGCACTACGTTATGTCCGCGCAGTTCCACCCCAAGGAAGATCTTGTCGTTTCCGCCTCAATGGATCAGACAGTCCGAGTTTGGGATATTTCCGGTCTTCGAAAAAGCACTCCGAACACGGCACCCGGAACCTTTGATACTTTCGACAATTTCTCGACTGTGAAGTACGTGCTGGAGGGTCACGACCGTGGAGTCAACTACGCGATGTTCCATCCCACGTTACCTCTCATCGTTTCGGCTGCAGACGACAGGCAGATCAAAATCTGGAGGATGAGTGAGACCAAGGCTTGGGAAGTCGACTCTTGCCGAGGGCACTTCAACAACGTCTCTGCCGCTTTGTTCCACCCCAAACACGAGCTTATCGTTTCCTGCGGTGAAGATAAAACTATCAGGGTCTGGGATCTTGCCAAGCGCACGGCTGTTCAAACCTTCCGGAGAGAGCACGATCGATTCTGGGCACTAGCCGCTCACCCCGAACTGAACTTATTCGTGGCCGGTAGGTCTCCGCCTGCATCCATGCGATGAATCATTATTTAACCCAAACATAGGTCACGACAGTGGTCTCATCGTTTTCAAGCTTGAGCGCGAGCGACCTGCTTTCGCAGTTCACGGAGACCAAGTTTACTACGTTCGCGACAAATACGTGCGGGCTTACGATATTGGGTCTGGTTCCGACATTGGTCTCCTCAGCGTTCGCAAATTCGGAAGTCCATACATCCCCCCTCGTACACTGAGCTTCAACCCCGCCGAACGCGCTGTTCTCTTGACGATATCCTCCGATAACGGATTATACGAACTCACGGGCCTTCCGAAGGAGGCGATCGGGGAGGTGAAAGACTCGTCCAGTGAGGGCAAGAGGGGCAGTGGTCAGAGTGCCATCTTCGTTGCTCGTAACAGACTAGCCATCTTGAACAAGGCGACTCAGGTTAGCTTCCCTTCTTCGTTCCCAGGAGCGGGCTGCCAACCTTTTTCTAGTTAATTGAGGTACGCGACCTCTCCAATTCAGTGATCAAGACCATCAAGGCTCCGGTTCAAACGAATGAGATCTTCTACGGTGGAACCGCTAGTTTAATCCTCAGTTCCACAGCCTCGGTCGTCCTGTACGATATTCAACAACAAAAGACCTTGGCTGAGATTGCCACCCCACCCGTGAAGTATGCCGTCTGGAGTGCAGACGGTTCCCTTGTCGCGTTGCTTAGCAAACACAGTAAGTTTTTTCAGTCTTACGTCTGGCTTCTGAGATCGAGCTTTTCTTTAGCGATCACGATCGCGAGCAAGAACTTTTCTCAGCACACATTGATCCACGAAACCATCCGTATCAAGTCAGGTGCATGGGATGATTCTGGTGTTCTCGTTTACTCCACCCTGAACCACGTCAAGTACACGCTCCCCCAAGGGTATGAATTACCATGGGATTTACCTCCGCGTTGCTGAAGCACCGTTCCATAGCGATCATGGCGTAATTTGCACTCTCGATAATCCGGTTTACCTCACACGTGTCAAGGGAAAAACCGTACACTGTCTCGATCGCTCAGCCCGTCCACGCACAATCACCATAGACCCAACGGAGTTCCGCTTCAAGCTAGCCCTGATGCGAAACAATTACGAAGAGATTCTTTACATCATCAGGACCTCCAACCTCCTGGGTCAGAGCATCATCGCATACCTACAACAAAAGGGGTACCCAGAGGTCCGTAGCTCATTACCTCTTGGGGTCCTCAATTAATCTCACATTGCTAAAGATCGCACTCCACTTCGTTCAAGATAAGAGCACTAGGTTCGACCTTGCCATTGAGTGCGGGAACCTGGATGTTGCTCTTGAGACTGCGCGGGCCATTGACAGACCTGACTGTTGGGGGCGTCTCGCCCAAGCCGCTCTCAAACAAGGAAACCACAAAGTAGCCTCCCCCTTTCAGTAGTATAAAACACCTCTAATTCGACTGTCCAGGTTATAGAGAAGGCCTATCAGCAGACCAAGAACTTCGACCGACTTTCGTTTTTGTACCTGGCCACTGGAAGCACTGAGAAGCTGACGAAGATGCAGAAAATTGCAGAGGCCAGGGGTGACCCGATGTCCCGTTTCCACAACGCTCTCTTTACGAACGATATCCCCGCCCGGATAGCCGTCCTGAGGGACGTTGGACTCTGTGAGTACCGCCCCCCGGCTCTCGTTAGTTGGTTTCTCATCCACCACTGGAGATCCCCTCGCATATCTCACTGCCAAAGCCAATGGGTTGGATGAGCTCGCTCTGGAGATTCTCGAAGTTGCCGGACTGTCCGAAGCGGATATCGATGATGTCCCATCGTTCGGCACTTCCACTCTTAAACCTCCACCAGTCGTGAACAAGACCACAGATCTGAACTGGCCGGCCATTAATGTTGGGGAAAACTACTTCGAAAAAGCCCTCGCCAACGGTGCCCTGGAAGGTGGTGAACCATACGTCAACGGGATTGACGGCGCAGCTGCCGGTAGTTCTGCCCTCGATGACTGGGCGAAGGACGAAGAGGTGCAAGAAGATATCCCTCCTGAGGCTGGTGGTTGGGACCTTGATGCCGATGCCGATGAGGCAGAGGAAGATGGGGAGGAGGGGGAGGAGGAGCCAGAACAGGAAGAGGTGTTGGGAGCTGGCGCCACACCTGGCGTTAGCGAGGCAGCATTGTGGGCGCGAAACTCTCCTTTTGCGGGAGATCACGTCGCAGCGGGATCTTTCGAGACAGCCATGCAGGTAAGCATAGGAATGCCTCCACCACAACGGGTCTTTACTCACCCCCCACATTAACAGTTGCTAAACCGGCAGTTTGGTGTAACCAACTTCCCCGCACTGAAACCTCTGTTCCTGATGGTGTTTCGGTCTTCTCATACCTACCTATCCCCTATCGCCTCCCTCCCCCCATTACAACTAAATCTCCGACGCAACCCAGAAGAGTCATCGCCAAGTCGCTTCTTGCCTGTTGCTGCTCGTACTATACAGTCGATTCGGGCGGAACTTTCCGAAGGGTTCCGTCTCGTATCAGGGAACAAATTGCCAGAAGCGAAGGCGGTCGTACGAGCGGCACTCCAGGCCCTTTTGTTGGTCTCCGTCTCTTCCGATTCCGAGGGCAAAGAGGTGATTACATTCACAGTCTGATTTTGGGTGATTGCTGACCTGCAGCAGTGGCGAGACACTGTGACCTTGGCTCGGGAGTACATCCTCGGTATCTCCATCGAACTTGAGCGGCGTAGAGTGGTGGAGCAAGATCCGGACAACGTGAAACGCAACCTGGAGCTCGCTGCCTACTTCACACATTGTCGCATGCAGCCACCACACATGCAAATTGCACTGAGGAGTGCTATGGGAACCTCCAGCAAGGCTAACAACCACGCATCAGCCGCCAAGTTTGCCAGGAGACTTATCGACCTGAATCCTGATCCCAAGATCGCTGCACAGGTAAGCTGGCGTCTGTTGATGTTTCGGGTTCACATCATTGACCCGGTTTACTTTAGGCTAGGCAACGCGTGGCTGCTGGGGACCGCAACCCAAGGAATGCTGTCGAGATTGCCTATGACGAATTCACCGACTTCGAGATCTGTGCAGCGTCTTTCACGCCGATTTACAAAGGCTCGCCGTCCGTCCGCTGCCCATACACCGACGCTGCATACCTCCCAGAGTACAAGGGACATCTGGACCCGCTGACTGAACTGACAGAGATCGGTCTCGTTTCTTCCGGTTTGCCTGCACCTTAGATAATCTGTCGTTCTGGTTCCAACGTTGCGGGTTGTATCTTTGACACTTCATTATTCTACAATGAACTCTCTCCGGACGGTTTACGCGTACAGTGCGCAGTTACAAAACAGTTGGACGTCCAGAAGCATACAGCAAGACAGAATCACAACCTTCGTTCTTCGGAGACAAGGACCAGAAGAAGTGCAAGGGAACATCACAGGTTTTCTCCCAGAGCAGCAAGCGCAGACCTGACGCTATTAATGAAATCGAGTAGCATCGCCCGTGTTTGTTCTTTTGGCGCGTCAGCAGGCGTACCACAGGACGAGGGGAGGGGGCGAGATGGTCTGTACGATGTAACGCGTACCAACACAAGATCTTGGGGGTAGTGAACACCTGCCTTGTGCTTTCTCTTTTTCTATGATGAAGTTGACCTCCTTCTCAAGCAACTCGGTGGTTTTCTCGTTTTCGCGGGCGGGCTTTGCGGCTGCCCAAGCGTGAAATTCGAGAACCAGGTCGAGTAAAGCCTTGTTTATCTCTGGTGCAATAGTGCCAGCGGTTAGACCGTGTCGCGGACAGGTGAAGTGATTAATATTCGCGTACTCTGCTGGAACTCGACATCTCGTGAGCCTTCTATCTCGAATGGCTGAACCACAGTGGTGATATGATCAAATGGTTGGTATTCCTCTGCAGCGATATCGGTGGCATTCCGTTGTCCTGGCATGGTCGATTCTGAAGAGTTGAAGGAGAGGTGTGGAGAACCACGTGGATTTGTTTGGCATTGGCCTTAGAAATAAACAAATGACGACCGCGACCGCGATCAAGACCCACACCATGCGCCAAGGGTCGTCTTACTCTGGGTGCCCTCTGACTGGGGGTCGACTAGGTCATTAAACTCGAAGACTTGGGAACGGTTCAACGGGTCGCATTTGGACGGTCTAGATGTCCTGGGGTTCCGGGATCCCTAGTCGCAGGGTCCCAGTGTATGCACGGAATTTTTGAACCTCCGTACTTCCCTCGGCTAGTCCCTGATTCTATGCGTTTTCTGGAGGAGAGTGGCTGGTCGTCGTGGCGTTAAGTTCACAGCTCGTACCCTTCCCTCCCCCAGATAACATCGCAACACGACCTCGGTGCGGATACCTTGCCTATGCCGCTTTAAATGTTTCGTGTCCATTCGTCAGTGTACCGCATTCCGTTTCTTGTTCTCTAATTCGGCAAACGCGCACGTACTTGTGTCGGCATATAATGCCCACCGGCGTGCGCCAGAGTCAACTTAATCATATCCGATTAGCAGGGGCATAGGGGAACGATTGTTTCCAGTTCCAGTGTTCGTTATGGGTTCCTCGTGGCCGAGCCGGCTAAAATTCATGGGGGGTTTTGCGGAAACAAGTTACTGCTGCCTTTCTGAATGAAAGTTCGCTGCAGTTGGTGACATTTTTTCGCGACCACATCCTCCTTAATGACCCTTCCATTCGCGCGCTTTTAGGGAGTCTGTTGCAGTGCGGGAAGGGCGCGGTGGTCCTGAAACGACCCACCCCGGATACTTATTAGGGGCGAGTTTGGTCGTTCATTCGTTCTCCACAACATGAGGGATCTGAGACAGCGCTAAATCATATACAATCCCCAGCGTCTGCACCACACTGCAACCCCCACTATTCCGCGAGTTTGACGGCGCAATGCACCCGCTCGGTGGCCAGGGGCTATGAGCGGTGCTGCCTTCACGCACGACGGATACTATGCCGATATCATTGGACGCCTCTACGTGTCCAGTGTTGCAAACTTGCCTGCCCTGCGTCATAGCCGATCTGTATTCTGAACCGAGGTTCAACTCGAGCTGGAAGTGAACCCAATCAGGGACCAGAGTAAGTACGCTTTTTCAAAAGGGTCGATTGGCCGGATGGGGTTTTCCACGGCCACATAATACGTGGTCGATTTCCGGGGTTATTGTTGTTGTTGTTGTCTTTTTTTTTTCTTCAGATGACGGGTTTACGTGTACTCAATTTGTGACTTCACCGGGGGTGCCTTTTCTTCTCAACTTACCCCATGACGGGCGTTGTTACCTTTGCTGGTAGCCGTTAAAGTTAAGGACACTGGGCATCCTTGCACCGCGCGTTCCTGTGAAGAAGTCACCCCTGAACATCGCGGGTGGGGATAGAAACCCGACACGGCACAGCCAACTATCTCTTTGATCTCAGGTGTGATTGGTCTTGAGTTCAGATACACCAGCGTAAACCGAGCACCACCCCACAAAAACCACCCGGTACTGGAACCCGCGGATGTTGAAGCGGTTTATTGTTCATTTCCGCGATCGATGGCCTGGGATGTCTACCGGGCGCGAAGATTACTAGCGTGTTACAAGTAGCTCAAACTTTGCAACCCGCACTTGGGAATAGCACCCGACTCTAGAAAATTGGTCGCCGTGGCCCGGTTGGCTCGCCAGCGTGGTGGTTGCCTGCGCTTTGGCTGTCGACTCCAAACATCTAAGCGTTTCCGGGATTATGGTAAACGGGAAAGCTACGTATTTTCAGTTACCGTGAGTTGTGTTTCAGTGGTTTCTTGTCGCCACTACTCCGCTGGCCTCAGGAATAAAGGGGTACAAAATACCCGACCGATCGGTGAGCAAACGTGGGAAACCTCGATCGACAATCATGGCGGAAGTCGGATCTTCTTCTTTGCGACGTCCCACTCGTTATTGTGCTCTCAAAGCGCTCGCGTTATTTCTCATCCACAAAAGCTAGCCGCTAAAATCCCTTGAGACTTGCTTGTGGTACCAAACCAGACCCACCCGGTGAAACCTTCAACCGAATTTGTACACGTCGCCCATCGCCCGAATATCTTGCGATTTGCGGTTTGTGTACGGCGACAAGGGAGAATTCGCAAATTAAAGACTGAGGTACATCGGGATCCTTGATCCTAAATCACCGATACCGATAACTCTAACAGAGCGCCAGCCTAACCAACGAATCCCTCCACAACAATACGACACTCGCTCAAATACGGCAGCGACGATGAACTCAATTTGTCGTGACAATATCATGACCATTAACGTTCGGTGGCGGATGCTATAATTTCCCTCGGTTCCGGTTCATTCATTGTTCACCCAGCATTCAGTGATCAGACCCAAATCACCCTCCTCTTTGAGCTTATCTGGAACAGAGTATTAGAGGCCTCTGTGAGGAACTCGTGCCTCCAATCATTTCAAACTCGGAACCGTCGAGGGTTATAAAACGCGCCTGGCTGCGTCTGCATGGCTGCCTCGCTCCCCAAGAAAGCCTTCAAATAAGCTGCCCTCTCGCCCTTCTGAACTCTATCCCCCACCCCCTCCTCTCTCCCCTATTATGCACCCCGCTGGACTGTCGGTATTTGTCCAGGATGTCCTCACCACAGGACTATTCTGGCAGGTCTGCGTCCTCGTTATTATATTGCTGCTCCTGTGCGAGTATGCCGTTCGCTGGTGGACAGCCAAGAGGGACGACATGCCGGTCTCCCTGAACAGCTTATCTATTTCTACCATCGTTCCTTTCGTTTCCAATCGTTACGATTTCTTGAACTGGGGATTCCAGAGCACTGGGGAAACCGTGTTCCGGTTTCGACTGTTAAATGTACGTCACGTCCTATACAATCGGTTACATTGCTCACACGTTGGCTCAATAGAAACCGGTGGTGGCCGTTTCCGGTGAAAGCGGCAGATCAACGTTTCTGACGGCTAAAGGTTTTGATATTCACCCAGGCTTCAAGGATCTTCTCGGTGGTGTAAGCCTTTTCAGTTCCCCTGTTGCGGCCCTGTTGCTGATCTCCGCTACTTAATAGATCCCCATGGTTAGGGGAGTGACTTCAGACCTTCACGTAAAGACCATCGCCCATATTTATCGACGTCTGGGCATGGTGCAGACGCAAGAGAGTCTGTCAAACCGTGTGTGAAGCTCACCATCCCGCCAGAGATATCTCTAACCCCCATCCATTAATAGTGATTCCGCAGCTTTTGACAGACTGTCGTAACTCCATTGAGGCCTGGGGGAAACATGGTCGGCTGGATCCATTCCCGAGTATCTATCATGTCAGTATCTGCGTTTTTGACTTGTTCTCGTTGCAACAACGCTCACACTTCCTTTCAGCTTATTTTCCAAACCACCGTCCGAGCCTTGACCGGAACAGAGATAGCGGATGACCCTGCGATTGTTGTTCGTCTGAAGCATCTGTACGACGAGGTCGACGAGGGTAACACTCCGGCTGCTATCTTATTGCCCTGGTTTCCTGGTCGAGGGATGATCAGGAAACTATTGGCTACGAAGGGGATCTACGATATCGTTACCAAAGCCATTGACACGCGACTGAAGAGCGGGAAGCCACGAGATGATACACTGCAGATGTTGTTGGACAGCGGAGATGACAATATTGCGGTGGTCGGATTCACTATGGGATTGCTCGTCGCGGGTGCGCGTTCGACCGGCACAACAGGTGTGGACTACAGTTTGTTTGAGGAGCCATTTCACCATTTGACGCCCTATTCAGCGAGCTGGTTGTTAACATACCTCGGCGCATACCCCGAGTGGAGGGCAAAGGCACGCGCGGAGGTCGAGTCACTCGTGTTCACACACTCGTTGACGCCGTACAAGGCTGGCGCTCCCCTTTCTGATCTCTCGGCCGCACTCTCACAAATCCCGTTGAGCGCATGGGAAGGTTCGATGCCCGTCCTGGATGCGTCAATACACGAGACAACCAGGTTGGCGCAACCTCACACGGCTATGCGAAAGAACATGGGACCGGATGTACACATCGACGGGAAGCTCGTTCCTTCCGGACATTACGTCGTCTATCCGTTCAGCGACGTCCATCTGAACGAGGAGTTGTACCCCGATCCATGGAAATTTGATCCCGGCCGTCCACGTCCTGATGCACAATACTCCTACGTTGGCTGGGGGGGAGGTACGGGTTCTCTTGGCACATTATCTGTGAGGTCACCGACTAACACTCTCACGCATTTCGTAGGCAAAACCACCTGTCTCGGCCAACGACTCGCAAAGCTCGAGATGAAACTCCTTTCGGCGATGCTCCTTCTTGGGATGGACTTTTCTGTTGTCGATAACGGAGGCAAGGTCCCGGAAACCTTACCAAAACCAAACTGGAACGATATACTTGGCTGTAAACCCCCTAAAGATTCGTGTTTCATTCAGTACCACGTAAATTATTGAACGGTGGAAATCTTCGGTGACGTGGTGTTTTCTGTCTTCGTCTTCGTCTTCGTC
>Ga0307517_10001811_pt1 | contig 35077 bp, 19 predicted proteins | sample 23_EM_MG_FD_194515 | JGI IMG/M metagenome (GOLD analysis project Ga0307517, IMG submission 194515) | Populus trichocarpa ectomycorrhiza microbial communities from riparian zone in the Pacific Northwest, United States - 23_EM | ecosystem: Host-associated > Plants > Roots > Unclassified | place... | reverse complement strand
GATGGTGTGTACCTTGCCCACTCATTGGGCTTTCCATGGATCGAGTCCTGCTGGACTCACTGTTTAGGTGTTTAATGTACTATAAGGATTATAACCTCCCATGGAACAGGCAAAAAAAAAAAAAAAAAGAAAAAGAAAAGAAAAGAAAAGAAGCGTGGATCATAACATCTTAAGCTGTGCTTGGATTTTTATTCCTGTTCTATCATGTTATTCCAGTGGATCATGTTTAACCAAGTGATAACTCTGCTTTCTTTACTCCAGATTTATATGTTGCTCATATTCTCTTGGCCTCAGAAAAGCTCTGTGCTCCTGCTATTACCTTTAGCGTTGATATGTTTAAGCTTTTTTCTTTTAGTAATTCTGTTTAACTTTTTTAAGTTATAGCCATCTTTTCTAAGCTAAGCTTTAATTATTTAAGCTTTTTTCTTTTAGTTATTTTTTTTTCACTTTTTAAAGTTACAGCCATCTTTTCTAAGCTAAGCCTTAATTATTATTTTGGTGGAAAGGAAAGATGGGTATTTCAGGTGCCTCAAGAGTGTATTTCATTTTCAATTAGTTTGTAAAAGAAAAAGAGAAAAAAAGCTGGTGGATAGAAGGGTAGGTGGTGGTGATTGAATATAATACAATTTCTTGTATTTTTGAAACATGTCAAAAATTTTCTGCAGGGATGAATTTTCCCCATAAGAATGAGTTCTCCTGTACCATGCTTTTGAGTTTTCAGACTATTTCTGCTGCATCTTTTTTTTTTTTTTAAATTTTAGAAATAGGAAAAATATAAAACAAACTTTCTGACAAACATTTTATTTTTATTTACGTTTTCCTTTTAACAAATTGTCTTCAAACTCCTTTTGTTATGGCTTACCAACTTTTTTTCCCTACAGGTTAAAGAGAAACTTAACGCCGCAGAATATAAAGAATTTGTGGAGTTTATGAAGGCACTTAAGTCCAAAGCAATGAAGATAGGCCACGTTTTACAGTCTATCGTGAGATTATTTTCTGGACCAGAGAGATTTCCTCTTCTTAAAAGGTATAAACCACCATCTATGACAAAAACAATGAGTTTTGTCTAAATGCCTCTCAATAGAGTTCCTTCCATTACATAGAACCAAATAGCATAATACATCTCTAATTACAAGGCTGATTTCTAGCTCTAACCTAGCTAAATATGGAAACCACATATACAACTGTATAATTAGCATACAATTAGAATCCTATAATTAACATGGTTTTAAATAATGCCATCCCATATCTATTGAAACCCCCCCTCAAATTGATGCTGGTCAATCAAGAAGCATCAATTTGCCAACCAGAAATTGATGGCGCTGTCGGGTTATAGCCTTGGTAAATATGTCAGGAAGCTGAAGATCAATGGAAACATGCGGAAGAGTGATAATCCGAGTATCCACAGCTTCCCGACTAGAATGGCAGTCCATTTCAATATGCTTTGTACGACTCATGAATAACAAGATTGGTCACAATTTGAATGACACTCGTGTTGTCTCCTCGAAGAGCAATGGGGTTGAGCTTAGAGAAGCCAAGCTCAACTAGTAGACCACATAGCCAAATAATTTCAGAACAAGCAGCAAACATGGCATGATATTCGGATTCTGTAGAGAATTTGGACACGCGTGCCTGCTTCTAACTCTTCTAAGAGATCAAGGAGTCGCCAAGAAATATGAGACGAGTATCGAGACATTCAACCCAATCAGCATCATTACATACAATAAGGTGAAAAAGGAGTATTGACAGGAAAGAACAACCCATGACTAGGTGAGCCTCTGAGATATCAAATGATACGACGAACAACAACTAAATGTAGATCATGTAGAGATTGTATAAACCGGCTAACCTACAAAACCGTTAAAGAGATACCATGTTGTGTGATTGTTAAATAATTTAGGTCCCAATTAGTTGACGAAACACGGTAGGATCAATGAGGTTGCCTTCCTCACGATGATATTTCACGTTAACCTCAAAAGGAGTATTCACAGAGGAGGTATCCTAAAGACATGTCAAAGTAATCAAATCCCGCATATATTATATTGATTCAGGAATATACTAGAGGGATTGATGTGAACCTCTAACCCCAAGAAGTACGCAAGTAGACCAAGATCCTTCATATGAAACGAGGCCTGAAGATGCTGCTTGAAATGGGTAATCAAGACGGAATCCATCACAATAATAATAATATCATCAACATAGACAAGGAGAAGAACAACACCCGTAGAGGTCTTGCAAAGAAACAAGAGACATACTTGCTTTGCTGAAAAGAAAACTGAAGCAAGGTGGTGTGAAATTTGTCAAACCAAGTTTAAGGAGCTTGTTTCAGTCCATATAATGAGCGCTTCAACTTACAGACATTCGAGGAAGAGTTGAAGATCAGATTAGGAGGTAGTGTCATGTAAACTTCCTCTTTAAGATGACCATGGAGAAAGATGTATTTGACATCAATATGATGAAGCGGGCAACCTTATGAAGCAGCAATCGAAATAACAATCCATTTTGTAGTCATCTTACTGATCAGAGCAAAAATCTCCTCATAGTCCACCTTATATTCCTGTTTGTTACCAAGAGCAACCAACCACGCTTTATATCGATCCAAAGTCCCATCAAAATGAAGTCTGATCGAGTAAACCCATTTACAATCAATAACTTTAAACAGTTGCTGGGCAAGGAACAACATCCTAGATATAATTATTTTTAAGAGCGTGAAGCTCGTCTACCATTGCCTCGCGTCAACATTCATGCTTAACTGCCTCAAAATAACATGTAGGAATCGGAATGGATGACAAAGTAGCATGAAAGAATGTAAGAGAAAATCCATACCGATCAGGAGTAGTAGAACAATAAGGACTAGGGTCGGAATTCGGCTCAGTCACAAAAGGCATTGTCTAAACAAGCTCAAATGACGGCTCAGGCTCAAAAAGAGGCAAGGTTGGGTGTCATTGTCTATACACAAATCCAAGCTTAAACAATTTAGGAGTAGAAGGCAAGTCATCAAGGTATGGAAGAACATGTATCTCAGGTGCAAATGCAAGATGAATGGGAAAGAAATATTGATTTTCAAAGAAAACAATACGATGAGATATACAAAATCTTTAAGAGCATGGATCATAACAAGCATAACTTTTGTGAAAAATAATATAACCCATAAAAGCGCATCTAAGAAATTGAGCAAACATTTTATTGCGTTCATGAGAAGACAAATGAACAAAATAAACTCGTCTAAAGGTATGCATGTTAAGATAATGAGGATGTTGTTGATAAAGATGATAATTAGGAGTCTTAAATTTCAAAACACTAGAGGGTAATCTATTAATTAGATGGATTGCCATGGACAAGGCTACAAAAGATTCAAGCAATAATGAACAAGCAACATCTAGCAAATGGCAATTTTAACGTTTAACAACACCACTTTGTTGAGGTGTATAGAGACAATAACGCTAAGAGACAATGCCTTTTTGGTTAAGAAAATCATGAAATTCCACGAGACATATTCCCCACTCGAATCAAACCTTTAAAACTTTAATACCCGAAGAAAATTGAGTTTCAACATAAGCAACATATCGTTGAAAGATAGAAAATACCTCACATTTAGAATGAAGAAAATAAATCCCGGTATATTTGTTGTAATCGTCGATGAATGTAACAAAATATTTATAATGCGCATGAGATATAATTGGAGAAATACCCCACGCATCACTATGAATCAAATCAAAATGTTTTTCAGCACGAGTACTATGAGAAGGAAAGGAAAAAGACTTACTCTTACCTAATTTGCATGTGGAACAATAAAAAAAAAATATAGGAGGAAGATTGATCTTTATTGCCTAACAAACTAGAGTTTATTAAATGAGATAAGACAACAGGTTTAGGATGACCCAAATGTTTGTGCCATATTTTACTTTTATGATTTACAGTAGTACAAGCCATAAAAATAATTGGAGGAATGGAAAAATGCAGAAAAAACAATCGCCCAACTTTAGGCCCCTTCGCGAGTATCTTCTCGGACACCTTAATCCTGCACAAGACAATCATAACAAGAAAACAAAACATCATAATCATCATCAACCAACTGGCCTATTGATATAAAACTAGTGAAAAGTTCAAGAGATACAAATACATCTTTAACATAGGAATTGTTATCTCTAACATCATGAATAAGTAACTGACTACCATTAGCAATTGTAATTTATAATGATCCTGAATATGACCAAATATTGTGAATAGTGTCAACAAAACTAATTATATGATTAGATGCACCATAATCAACAAGCCAATATTTTAATGATATGAAATTTTTACCTTGAAGTCCCAAGGTTGAAAAAACAGAAATAATTATCTGCTTGACCATCTCAGAAGTAAGGATAGATGAATCACTAGTAGTAGAAGATGAAGAACTAACTGTAGCCTGATGATTCCGAGGACGAGGACGAGTAGGGTAGTCTCTGATAATATGTCTTGGTTTCTTGCAATAATTACAATATTTCTTCACACGACGAGTAGCAATATGTCCATATTCCTTGTAGCTATAACATTAAACTTTTTGCATGTCTTTATCTTTCCCTTTCACGTGAGTAGCATAATCAATGACTTTAGTGGGTAATTTGTCTTGCTGGAAGGTAGCCTGTATAGCAAGACGTTGCTCTTCACAAAGTAACTCCCCAAAGCACATATTTAAAGAAGAAAAGGGATCGCGATTCATCAAATTAGATGGAGCAACCTCAAACTCGGTTGCAATTTTATTTAAAACTGATCTCTTTTGCTCTGTTCATGAACCTCCTTAATTGCAGCGAGAGAACCATCAGGTATCTTTGCATAAATTATATTAGCAAATTCTTCCTATAAGATCTGAAATCTAGTAAAATGCTCCTGTATGGAGAGATCTTCATGAGTATAATTTGCAATTTCATACTCCAATTGAAATCATCGAACCATGTTGTTATGGCTATAGACTTTTTTCAGATATTCCCACATTCTTAGTAGTCCTCATATGTAGAACAACCAGAATGCCAATAGTGGCTAACATCCAGGTCATGATTCTAGCATCTTTGATCTTTCACTAAGCCAACTTTGAATCCCTAGTAGGAGTCGGATCACTTCTACTATGTGGCCCTGTAAATCTTTCCCCGTAACAAATAAATGAAATTGGAACTCCCAGGCAGAATAATCCTTACCCGTGAATATCACCCCCAAGGACTATGAATCACTAGTGGTCATGATACCAAAAAATAACAAGTCCAAAGTCTAGTAGTTAAACAACAACTCAGCAAGCCCAAATCACCAAAACAACAACAAATCAACTGTATAGAATTAAGTTCAAACCTTGTAAATGACAACCTGAAAAGTCCAATCCACTTTGACATTAGATTCGAGCAATAACACCTAAGATTACACTGACAACTAAAAGGGGCTACAAAATTTGCCGACAGCCAAAAAGATCAATGGAATGATCCCAAACCACCCTCCTAGCAGACACTCAACAATTCTAACCCTTTTGACAGTAACTATAGGATGAGACAGCCCTAATTTGAATGTTTAGGCTCTGATACCATGATAGAAACAATGAGTTTTGTCTGAATGCCTCTTAATAGGAGTTCCTTCCATTATATAGAACCAAATAACATAATACATCCCTAATTATTTCCAACTCCAACCTAGCTAAATATGGAAACCATATATACAACTATATAATTAGCATACAATTAGAATTCTATAATTAATATGGCTTTAAATAATGCCAGCCCCTATCTTACTGACAATCTATACCATTTGTAAGAGTTTCTACATATGCCTGTAGATCTAAATTTTGAATTGAAAGCTCTCTCTTTCTCTCTCTCTCTCACTAAACACACACACACACACACACACAAACTTTGTTGGAGGCCTATTGTGCGCTGGACTACTCAATTTGAGGGTAAACTCCCCCCTCTCGGATGTGAGTGGGATGAAATCCCAGGTTGCTTGGTGTGATGTCAAGTGACTTCACCAGCTAAGCTAAGGCAGCATGCTCTTAGGCTGCATGTCTTGATTGTTTTGAGATATATCTTTCTATTTCATGCTGTGCAGATCTTGTTATAAGACTATTGTTACTGCATGGGAAGAACTAACTTTGTCAATTGTTAGTACCTGTAGCCCAATTGGATTTTTATCGTTTTCCTAATTTCTTGCATATATCAAAGTGGCTGCACCTGTTATATTAACCCTGCAGTTCTGAGATATTGCTAGTTGCATGACATTTTAGATCATTGTGCTTGCAGATGGAACTGTGCATGAAGCTACAGATAAAATTTGGTTGATTAACTTCTTGTGTTTCCATCAGAAATTTATTTTTATACCTGCCTGTACATATCTTATCATGAATTTCAGATTTACAAGCGCTTTCAGTCAAATAATATTGAACTTAGGCTCCTCTAAGATCTCTTGTTCTTGTTATTCTTATTCTTCTTATTTTCCTTGACAACATATAAAACAACAATTAAGTCCTTCCTATATTCTAAAATTTTCATTAGAAGCACGTCTTAGTTTCTTCAGTTTGCAAGGAATTAAGTTGGACAATCAATTATGGTATCCATTGTATTCCTTATCACAAGACAGGAAAGTTATCTCTTCAATTATCCACCACTGGAAATATTAGCCACTGAGATGTTATGTCTGATCATGGTTGATATCATGCACCTTCTCTAGTATAATCTTTGTCGTATTATGACTCAGTGCTATGTATGTTATAATGCGACTGTGCTAATATGTACCTAGTAAGTAGCTGTAGCATCCGTTTTCACTAGGGTCTAAATTCTACTTACTTGTTCCAACAGTAGCTTGCATTTTAGGTTATTCAGAAAGGAACCAAAATTTATAATCTTTGTTTACTTCTGTATTTATCCAGGGAAATGATTCTCTTACGGTCAAATAGAATGAACAGATCATATCATGAGTCTGTCATACACATGGATCTTATACCTGTCAGTTTCCCATTATCGAGTTTACTTCATTTTGTGGATTTGATGCATAAATTGTCTTTTCTCCAGCAAGTCCATGTAAATGTGCCCGCTGTTGACAGTTTATTGGTTGAATAAGTTACCAAGTAAATGTTCTTCAGGAATAAAGTTTAATGTGTCTTGGTTCATAGGATTTTGATAGGAAATAAATAAACTCCTACCCTGTTTTGCATCATTTACGCATGTTGCTCAGCTTAGTAGATTGTTCTGATTTCTAATTCTGTTAACTGGAAAGGTTTGATGAGAGCTATTGATATTCTGTTTCTTTCTTTTTTGTTATCACCATTCTGCCTGACTAACAATTTACAAATGCTGCTAGATATTCCTTTTCTTCTAATCACATGTTTTTTTAATTTCTGAAAAATATCTGAATGCAACTCTCCTTTTGTCAATTATTAACAGATTCAAGGATTTTGTTCCCGCAAAGTACCACTCTTTGTACGAGCATTATCTTGAAGGAAATGACGATACACTCGGCAATCAGAGTAAGTAATTCTACTCTTTCAGCACGTTACATAATCATTCAGAATAAGGGACTCCGCTTGGTTTCATATTTAATTGCCCATTAGTCTTTTAGTAAATATATGATTTGGTTTTATTGTTTATATGGCAAGTATAGATGCGTAATGCACTGCCTTTTCTTATCATTTTTAACATCTGACGGTGTTTTTTCCTTTCACTTAGTCAATTCCACTCTAAACGCACTACAAATGGTTAAATATCACTTCAAATGTGTATGCGTTAATTCTACTCCATGTATGGAGTGTGATTAACATGAAAGGAGAAGGAATAATCCCACTCAGCTATGGTTTGTTGCCAGTTATAGATGTATTAATATCCTACATGCAGGACTAGTTAACAGGTGGGAAATTTCTAGAGGTCTCTCAATGAAACTAGAGTAGTGTAACAATAGAGATTTAGTTTATTCTTTAATTCTTGCCTGATATATGTTCAAGGAGAGTTGAATTTCTATTTCACTTTATATGATGCAGCATAAGCAGTTTGGAGAGAGTTGCCTAATTCCACAATAACGTTGTGGCAAGCAATTCAGAGCACGGTTGAATTTTGTAAGTTTATATTTCGATGGTTAGGTATTCCTTGTGATTTACAATCAAACTGTCAAGTGTTTCATTCTTTCCGATGTGCAGTGGAATGTAAGTTTACTTTTAATAACCGTCTCGAGATAAAATAGACAAAGATAATGGGGACAAAAAAACAAGATAAAATGAGAGATAAAAAAAGTGAACTATATCTTAGAGGCTGTGGCTGTGCGGGTGAGTGAGAAAAAAATAAAGAGGAATTTCTACGGATACACTTATTTAGTGTGCTATATAGGTTTGCTCGGGTTGAGCAGATTTAAACATCCTGACCTGTTACTTGATCTGACCTGTGATATTTATTTATTAGGTTTTTAATTTTAATATCCATATTATTTGACTTTGACCTTCACAGTTTGTGTTGGATTAAATAATACAAATATTAAAGATTAACTGTTTTTTTTTTCTTTCTAAATTCGAATTGATTATTATCCAGGCAGAAAAGTTTGAAGTTTTGAGATTTTTTTTTAGGCTGGAATGCTGCGTGTATGGAGTCAAGAAACCCTTCCAACCAGCTTTATCAGAGACGAGTGTATGTGCTTTGCAGTGGAGTTTTGACCAGAAACTTAACAAACCTCCACCGTTGCTTCCCGGTAATTATGTTGCCAAAGAATCCGGTCCCGTTGAGTTATTGGAGCCAATAAAGGTGTCCAGCTATTTACTGTTGTATGGTGGTGGTGATTCATCAGAAGCTTTTGGGATCAATTCCATTGTCTTAAAAAAAAAAAAAAATTAGCCCTCTGATTCCGGGCAGATGTGGAATTAGGTTTTAAACAAAATTTTATTTATTTATTCTTGATAAATCCATGCCATTAAATAGGCGATTCCATAGAAAACAAAATACCAGTAATGATTAATCAAGGCCAAACCGGAGACCCTCTGAAAACCCATCACCAATTCAAGCCTCCCAATTCAAAGCACTGATTTAGGGCATGCATGTGAAATTAATTAATTGGCCAAGGCGCACTCCTCATATTGAGCCAGCATCTCGTCGTTCCTATATGTGCATGCATGTGCACATACAAAAGTGATTGCATGATTATAGGGTTGGATAATAAACTAATTAATTCCTTCTTCCTTGATTTCCATATATAATTCCTAGCTCGCTAGGATTCAAGCGGGGAACATGCAGCAGACAATACCATTTTAAACATCCACAAATCTCACCAAAAACTAGAAGAACACAAATTTAAAATCAAATCAAGTTGTAATTGGTCATATATATATATATATATATATATATATATATTCATTCATAAATAAATAAAGTATATATGGCTATAGAATATATGTTGCATGTGAGGTCTAATTAAGGTGAATAAGGCCAAGAACAGTCTGATTAAAGACTCAATTTCTCTAACCACCCTTTCAATATATAATTCCTTCTTAAACCGACAGATATAACCAAAATCTTACGTTACATTTTCCAATTTCCTCCTCCCCCCTGATCTTGCAATTCGAGAATGGCGTGATCTGACAGGAACTTTGTCCGGATTCTTGCGCAAACCAACAATGAGGTCCACGAAAGCACTGAGTATGAACTTGTGGGACGTTTTCTCATTCAAGTTCAAGTAACATAGCAAAAGCTCTTCCATGAAATCCCAATCAACCTTACCGTTATTCTGCAATTTTTCTTCCACCATTTCTTGCATGGACCGCCGAAAATCATCGTAGGGACTCGGAGAGTAGGTTAGCACTGCGATGCAGTCATCTGGTAGCCTAACCTGCTTTGGATCATTTGAAGCAACTGTGGCAGAGTCGTCATTGAGGGTACTGGTGGTTGAGACTGAGGTTGAACTTGAACTTGAACTTGAACCCATGTTCTCGGAGGTGGCAGTTAAGCTGGACCGTGCCTCTTCCACAAGTGAGCCGGATGATGAGCCCCGCTCCACAAAGAATCGATGGGAGCCACACAGGTCCAGTGGTGGATCAATATACCTAGGTGAATCAATTAAAATCTCGTTCATGCTCGGAGCTTGGTCACCTCCTCTAGATCTACGATCACTTTCCTTTTGAAAATTCCCATCGTCATCATTGATATAAAGTGACCTAAAATTCTCGAAAAGGAAGCGATCCACATCAGAGAGTGTTGCCGCGCCACCCTTCTCCTCGTCTTCTTCATCACGACTCTTATTCTGGTTACCAGCTATGGCAAAGGATAGTGTTCTAGGGTGTTTGCAGCCTCTTAATATCCAGTTCTTTGAATTTGAGAAAGAATCAGAAGATAATTGGATATTTTGGGTAGGGTTTTTGATCTTATAGATATAGTCTTGGAGAGACTTTTGGAGTTTCTTTGGCATTTTTTTTTTGTTTTTTGGCAAGAAAAAATATGTGACGAGGGTTAGGGTTTAATGGGAAAATGGAGATGGTGGTGGTTTATAAATGAGAAAATTATGGAAGGTAACATTAATAATAATAATAATAATAATAATAAAAAAAAAACCACCAGGAAAAAATAAACGTAGGGTAAAAGAATTTGACAAGAAGAAAAACTGACGGTAATTAAATGCTACTGTTCAAAAAACTGACAGTAATTAAATGCTAATGTTCTTTACCATTGACCTTCCATGCAAGATTTTGAGTATGCATATATGGTTACAAGATTATTTAGGGTTTGACCAATATTTGATTTATTTTATGGGCTGCTGAGTTTTACTGTGATTGATATTTATGTGTTTAAATCAGTAATTGTGAATCTAAAGATGGTAATAAAATCATCTTTCTTGCTTCATTTCGACGTTAATGGCTTGAGTCATGGATTGATTCAGTGTTTGCGATATGTATTTGGGGCGCCATACCTTCCTGTTAATAAATCTTTGATTTGAGTGATTTCCATTCGTGACTTTTGGGAAAATCCTTACCGGAAGTTTCTGCTATCAGGCCAGCTTGACGCACAAACAAATGGAGGAGAAAGAGACGTCAGGGGAAAACAGTAATTCAATTTTTGGAAATGATATCTATTTAAGTAAACAAAGTTATCATATACACGGCCGCTATATCAAGTTTGTATGTGTAATCTTGTTAATTAACAAACATTTCTATTTGTTGAAACAATATTGTTTAACAAATTCTTGTTGATATAAATTGAAGTTTTTGTTTTTAGATTTATTTGATAAATTAATACCCTTTATTTTTTAAAGCAATTTTGGTGATCATCGAGCACTATATATTATTTTATACTCCTAGACCAGAGTACATGGGCAACTTGGGCAAAGATCCAAGATCCCCACTTAACAAAAAAAAGTCTAAAAAATAATTAAGATATATTTGTCGCTATTTATGAAATGAAAAATACCCCTCACTCAATTAAAAACTCTAAATACAAAATGAAGATTGCTCAAAACCACACTTTTAAGACATAAATAAAAAATAATTCAAAAAATATTTCTTAAATATTTTAAAACACTTTATTTATAATTTTGTTCAAGGTATTATTCAACTTTAGCCGACTCTAACCTGGGCTAAACGTACTCTCTCTACTATATCAAGCCTCAAAACGTATATATTATAAAACAAATTATATAAAATTCATAGCATTTCATAACTTTCAAAATATTTCATAATATTTATTATATTATCAAAATTCAAACTTAATTAAAATAGTGTATTAGTGGAGCATTTGAAATATCGAATCAAAACTAAAAAGAAAGTCTCGTGGAACAAATAAGGTATACCAATCAAAATTGAAGAAGTAAAAACATTCAACAAAATCCATCTGCTAGCAGAAATTAAGAACCTGAAATAATATTAAAAATATAAAAGGATGAGTTCAACCAACTCAGTGAGAAAATAACATTTAACATACATATTAGATATTTATAGTTTGCAAGTATATATATCTTGATATAAATATACATACTAAGCATATTAAAATAAAGTAGTGGAATACATGTTAAAAATCAGATGACACCTGAAGGTTACTATTATGGAAGGATCAGTCGTGAAAGGTTGGTGCCTCTCTCACCAGCCAAGTTTACAGAATACTATATGCACATAGGCTAACTACTCTTCGTTAGTATGAAGCAACTGATAAGTCCGCTATCAAAACATAATAGATATTTGCATGATTATTAAAGCAATGTATATCATATCAAATAGAGTTTAGTTCAACAGAACGCGAGTGCAAATTCAAAAATTGATGAATACTCGGAAAATAATGCAACATATATAAATATTTAAGAAATTAACTAGTTGTACTCATCATATAATCAACATACACATTTATTTATATTACATGCATATTAAAGATTATCCCATTCATCCGAAAAAAATAAATAAAAGGCAAACGAATATAGAACTGGAGACTACTGATTGTTAGGAGGAACACTAGCAGAACTTATAACAAATACGGAAAACACTAAAAAACAACTTAAAGAAAAATAACATAAAAGAATAAAACTCTAAACTTACAGACTAAATCTCTAAACTTACAGACTAAATCATAATTATAAAACTGAATTGATTCACCTGATCAATTTCGAACATAACCCAAACTGGTCGAACCTAATAGACTGGACTAACCGCCACTACAGGGTCAACCGATTGACTAAATTGATCAACCGGTCGACCACTACACAAACCAACTGGTCGACCACTACACAAACCAACTGGTCGACCTACAACAACAAATGAACCGATCAACTGATTTAGACCAACCGGTTGATCGGTCGATCGGAATTTCCAGAATCCCGACCTGTTAGTCCTTAATCTGCAGAACCCAAAAATAAACAACTTGTTCTTCTAAAACCCATCATTATAGCCATCAAATCAGTTATTTTTAAGCTAAATAACACCATAATACTTCAATTATAACTTCTAGATCATGAAATCATCAAAATCATATCAAAACCCCAACCTTTTTCAATCCCTCTATAAACAAACCATGAACGAAAAACAACAAAAGAGGAGATCACTTACTTATTCTTCAACCTTTCTCGAACAAAAAACTTTAGTTTAAAAGCATATTGAAATCCTTTGCATGCAGGAGAGGAGGTCATGCCAGGGAGAAAAAAAAAGGGAAAAGAGAAGAAAACTCTCTTGCAACACTCTTAATTACTTTGGTTAGTTTAGGTGGGTTTGTGCTGATTTAGGCTTGAGTTTTGGCAAAAAGTTTAGGTCTTACAACACAAAATTTATCCTCGAATTTAAACTTTTAGAAAAGAAGTCTTACCATCGAGATCAAACAAGTACAAATACTTGTTGCGCATGTGTTCCTCAAGCTCCCACATCGTCTCTTCACGTGGGTGGTCACTCCACACAACCTTCATCGATGCAATATCCTTCGACCGAAGCTTCCTAACTTGTCAATCCACTATTTCCACCGATTGGACTTCGTATGACATATCATCCCTTAGCTTGACCAATTGAACCTCCAACACATGAGATGGATCAGGAAAATACTTCCTCAATATCGAAATATGAAACTCCGGATGTATGAAGGATAGATTAGGTGGCAAGACAGGAGGCCTATATGCCACTGCCCCTCCTCTTTTCAAAATCTCAAAACCCTAACATTCTTCAATCCTTCCATAAACAAACCATAAATGAAAAATAATACAAGAGGAGATCACTTACTTGTTTTTCAACCATTCTTGAACCAAAAACTTTGCATGCAAGAGAGGAGGTCTCGGCAAGGGGAAAGAAAAAGAAGGAAAAGAGAAAAAAAAAAAATTCTCTTGCAACACTCTTAATTACCTTGGTTAATTTAGATAGGTTTAGGCTGACTTGAACTTGGATTCGGACTAAAGTTTGGCTTTGCATTTTTCATCCATAAAAACTAGTCATACATCATCATTTCAACAATAATTACTAGTACGTCAGCCCACTCTAAAATATTTTGAAGAATTAATTACAAATTAGTCCTTTAATGAAGCTAATTAATTAGTTTTTAATTAAAGTTTCAAAATCTTTGAATTTGTTGCTGCATTTTAAGATTTATTTATAACTCATTCCTTTCAATATCAACTCCATGGTATTTTGTAATTAACTTTGTTTTCTTCTTTTTAAGAAACTAAGTGCGTGCAAAAGCGCGTATATTATTCAAATATTTTATGGTATTTTTTTATAATCTTAATATATTATTTTGGATTATTTATAAGTAAATCTTTCTTGCAAAAATAGAAGAAATAAAAAGAATTAAATAGTTTCACTATTTATTTGTTTTAATTAAGAAACTAAAAAATAATTTCGAAATTGCTTTTTAAAATCTAAGTTAGTTTAAAATATATTACGAATATAAGAGTTATGGAACTATCAAAATATAAATATAATATGCTTGGATGTCTAACTCATAATAAATATGATTATCTATTAAAATATAAATATTTTCTGTAAAAAATAAAGATTTAATTTAATAATCTGATGAACTTTGATGTAGTTTGATTACTTTTGGATCAAAATATTATTGGTTTTTGAGGCTTCTTTTTAAGCATTTTTAGAGTTTTCATAGATAAAATAAATTAAGTGATAATAGTATATAGGTTAAGAGTGGTTTAAGTGGCTTATTTTATATTATTTAAGTTTTTATATGGTTAATAAATAAAAAAATATAGAAAAATAAGACTAAACTATTTTTCAAGTAATTTTAAATATTTTTTCAAAAATATCTTTCAACGTTGGTTTTACTTTCCTTAATTAGGGATGGGGTGAATTCATAGAATGAGCAGCAATGTCGACAGAGGAAATGTGTGGCCAAAGAGGAATATGGATGCATAACACTGATTCCAGACCTCATTAATCAAATGCTGCTGATCTATGGCGTAGTTCTTCCCTTCCATCATTGCTAAAAAGAATATATATATATATGTTGACTAGTCGTGGCTGAGTGGATCGATGGACCATTGTTTTGGAATAAGCCTGCTGATTCTGACTTTCTTTGCAAATTGATTTTAATTAAAATATTTTAGTTAAGTAGCTATATACATACTAGCTAATGTGGAGAAAAATGATCCACCTAATGTAGAAAAATGAAACAAATTGCATGTGATCATGTATATATAGGTAGAACAGTATTACTTGTGAGTAGTCAATGATGTTTAATCATATTTATTTTATTTTATTTTATTGAATCTTAAAAAATAGTTATTCATAAAAATCTATTTCTCTGAATATATCATGCCTATATACTAAATTTTAGCATCTTTTTGTATTAAATATTAAAATACCGTTAAAGAAATAATCAAGGTAAATATTTTTAATTATTTTTTAATAGATAAAAGAAAGAAATCAAGGAATAAATAACTCAATCATTAAGCTTTTGTATAATTTATTTTATTCTATTTTTTTATATAACTTTTACATGAGTTGAATATAAATATACATTAAATTATTAAACAATATAATTCTTTTCTGTTCTAAAATTCCAGAGACACATGCCATTATAATGCCCTGTGGACCTGAAGTTTGAACAATTGAAATCTGCGTACAAATTTTTAATTAACGAGAGAGATGGGACCTCGTGCAGCCGGGAGACGGTGCAGCATCAGCCCCACAGTCCAAAAGAATCTCATAGAAATGGGTGCCATATTTGACCCAAAAAAAGAAAAAAAGAAAACGACGCCAGGCAAACATAGGAAGAGACAAATAAGTTGGATGCCTTTTTTCAACACCAAGTTGTTTTTGGTGCTTCCCTCGCCTGAGCACTAGCGTAGTTTTGACTTCTGATCAAATACGTAGACTATTTCCGGCGGAAACATGTGAAATCGAAATGTCAATCCTCCTATGGACCATAGAACATGGGTAAATTGAGAAAATTAGCATATAAAATCAAAATAAACAGTAAAATGACACAGAAACTATTTTTTTTTTAACAAAATAACATATTTTTAGAATAGTACATTAAACTAATTGTGGCGGTCAAAAAAACACAGCATCAATAATAATTTAGATGACCAGCAAGCGATAAGCTACCGGAACTTGGCATTTGCACTTAATTACCATGGCCATGCATGTCCACCACCAACTACTTGGCAGGTTGACATATACCCACTACATGGAGACAAACCTGTGGCTATAAAATAGGTATTCAATCTCCAAAACAAACTTCTTTTATACATGTCCTCTGGCTATTTTATTGAACTCATTTAGTCACTTGCCCTGTTCATATTTTTTTTTCTGTTTTCTTTTTCGCTTCTACAAGACTGCACCTTCTTCTTCTTTTTCTTCTTCTTTTTTCCTGAGTCAATCCATTAAAAAAACCCCTGAAATCCATAGTAGTTGAGAATTATTTGTCAAATTGAGAGAAAAGAGCCACTCATTTCCTTGTTGTCATGGATCGAGAGACCAGCTAGATGAACCCATTTCGAATTATGTGCCAAATTAAATTTCAGTAGACGTTTAAGTATTGTTATTTTAAAATCCAATAATTATCTTCTCATGTTTTCATATTTTTTTTTGCTTTTTTATTGTGAAGAAAGCTATTTAATATTTTCTATTGAAGGCCCCTGGACTTAGTTAATAATTAAACCTTGAATTTCTTGAAAAAGCAAAAAGATGGTCAGAACATGCATATTTCCCAGTACATGGAGATTAATTGAGATTTCTTTTATTCACCAATGATCTTTATTGCTTTGATTATCTTCATGATGTTCTAAATCTAAACAAATACTTACAAATCAATTGCTTTATACAGCAGATTCCTTAACTTTGGTTCTAGTACTGCTTCATGTTATCAAGTGCTGGAAATTTAATTTTTTAAAAATAATTATATAATGAATATATTTGGGATTAAATTAAAAATGAAGTTCACTCATTTTATGATTAAGAATTTGTTGGAGATATCAATTCATATACAAATATTTTCATATGAAATATCAATTTATTTAAAATAAATTATAGGCAAATAAAAAATTAATTTTAAAAAATCTTTATAAATTCAAGAAACCCAATTCTATGTTAAAATATTATAATTTATTTTTAAAGTTCTATGGTAGGAAGTGAAAGAGTTAAAAGTAAACTTGTAGAACACAAAAAATTTCAGAGAAAAGAGACCCCTCTTTGGTTTTGGATCCGAGTTTAAAATTATTATAAAATAAATTTTAGATATTATTTATTTTTTTAGTCAGCACATAAACAAATTGTCTAAAATATTTTTATTTTTTTAATGGGAAAACACATATGTTTTTAAAGGTAAAAAATTGTCAAATTATTTTTATATATAGCGGATAATTAAAATTAATAAATATCAGGAATTGATTTTAGTAATTCTACACCATTTTTAATTTGAAATTATAGTATAACAAGGGATCGAAGAGGGGGTGTTCTGCCTTCTTCTCCAATGGTTTTTCCAGCTTCATTTACCACTCGTTTTTGCTTAGTTATTGCTCTATTTTTCTTTTGTTCTACTTTGTATATAGTTCGTGAACCTTAATTAAGAGGACAACTAATCATGACTGCATTCATTTCATTTATATCAAGAAATTAAGTAAAGATACATATTTAAGGAATTAAGATTAACTGGGAGGGTACGATCAGAAAACAAAATTAAAAGTGATCAATTTCTCAATTTTTAAGGAAACTGCTGGAAGTAAGTAAAGATATATATTTGATCAGCATACATAGCAAACTTGTTTTCGTGAGAAATAATTAAGGAAACTCAACTACGTAAAACGAGCAAGCCCTTGATCATGCCATACCATTTCACCCTTCTCAAAGATCCTGGAAGGGACAGCAAACCTAGCCGAGAAAGACCGGGAGCTGTCATCGGGGTGGGACATCACCAAGCCATCATCGAAATTCTGAGAGTAGGTATAAGGATCATAGGTAAGATAAACCTGGGCCGACGATGAACTGTCAAAAACCTTCCTCTTTGTCTTCACCATCTTCCTCCACAACAATCTCCACCTCGGTGTCTTTGACTCAGCACTGACCAATGCCTTGAATGACCCAATCCGATCATACCGGCTTTCTGCGTAGCTTTTCATGTTTCGACTGCCTGAAGTGCACCATTCCATGGCCACATAAAACCTAGAAATATCTGTGAATCCAGGTCCTGAGAGAAGCTTCAAACTAGTAACTAGTATTTTGCTTCTTTGGTTTTCAGCATAGCTAGCAGAGAGCTCTCCTTTTGAACCGCTAGAGCTGTTTATTATACTGACGTTGAAATGTATATACTTGGTCTCAAAGTCAAATTATGCAAGCCTTGTGTATATATATATATATATATATATATAAACTATTGTACAGATTATGCAAGTCTTGATGTGAGATTATTATATACAGTGGACCACAGATTAATACAAGTAGCTAGAGCATGCAGGCACAAGTCATTTGATCTCTCGTCAAAACTAAGCACTGGTCCGAATCATTCAATCGACAGCAATTAATGTGATGCGATGCAAGTCTTAATTATTAATATCTTTCTTAAGTCTACATGTGACACAAATCATCAGTTGCAAGGCTACCACTTACAAAAGCCAAAGTTAACATTACCGATGGATATCATTTTCTTTCTTCTTGCCCTCTTTCTTCAACTACTTGTTGTTTTAAAATATAGTAATTATTATTTTTTAAAATATTTTTTACTCAAAAATATATTAAAATAATATTTTTTATATTTTTAATCTTATAAAACTTTATTACATGGTCTAGGGTCATTATCAGGACAAACTTGTCATTTGACTGAGCATCTAGGCCAAGAACTTGATATCTTGAAATCAAGTAGCATGGTAGAGCTTTTAATTAATGGATTTATTCGTCCATGATCTAATCTAGATTATACATTAATTAGTCGGAGTTAATATTATGACATTTCGAACGTTTCATCAAGGGATAGCTTGACTACTTGGATATACAGCTTGGCTGTTTCAATCTTCATCTGCTCGCATTCATGGAGCCTATATGTCCTTCATTATCTCCAAAGACATTTAATTAGCACACATTTAATATGCCTGTCTTCCGCTTTTTTCAACTCTCAAGTTGTATTTTTGGTATCTGAATATCAATAAAGATAAAAAAGGAGATCGGATTCGGTTTTTTTTTCCTATTGATTTTGTTTTTTTCAAGTAATTCTTGGATTTTTTTTTGTAGACTTATTAGATGGTTTATATAGGGTTTTATGGTGTTTTTGAATAAAAAAATAGTTGAAAAATAAAACTTTTTATGAAAGAATTATCTAGCCTCTATGGTGATTGGATTTTGAGTAACAAACAACTTATTGTTTCATTTATTTTTTCCAAATTAGATAATATGGGGTCACCCCTTACAAAATTTTTTAAAAATATAAATCAAGTCTAGGCGCAGCTTGAGCCTGGGTTAAAAGACCCATTCTTTTAGGTTTTTTTCTTAGAATCCCAACCATACTAGGCCATTTGGTCTAAGCTTTGACACATGATCCTTTTTTTTTTTTTTTGTTAAGTCCTTCATTTTTTTTCCATCCTTGAATTTTTTTAATTTTTTATTTATATATTTAGATAAAAAGTTTTTTAAAAAACAAAATTATTAAACAAAGTATAATCCATGACTGGAGTTGTAGATTTGACGGGCTAGACCACGAAGCCCAAGTCGATCTAATATATTATCGTTTCGATAGTTCTTTTAAAAAAGATGCCATGTTGAATCTTTTTTGAAGCATTTGGTTTATTTTTATTATAAGAAATTGCACAATATAGGTTGTATATAATTAAAAAAGGTTGATAGGCTTGCTCTTGTGTTTAGATCTCTACAATAACTATTGTATACTGCCCTACATATATAAATAGAAAATGTTGGCTAACTAATCGGTTAAACCTTCTATTATTCTTAACTTGATATCAAAGCTTTAAACACATTAAAATTCTCCTCTCCAATGAACTCCACTCTTATTGCTCTAAATGCCATTCCTTTGCCGCAACGTTCTTCTCCACCATCGGTGCATACCTCTGTTTCTTCCTCTGTTTTGGACTCAACCGCGACTACTACAATGACTTCTACTACTGTCGTGACTGCTGCTACCATGAAGGCAACAATTGCGATAATTGTTCCTCTTTCCAACACTCAACATGTTATCTTTCTGAAGCTTACAAACACCAATTATCTCTATTAGCAAATGCAGATAAAACCGTATCTTATTGGACAAGGTGTTTTTTAATTTCTTGATGGTTCTTTGCCGTGTCCTTCTCCTCATATGGCTACTACTGATGGCTCTTGTATTCAAGTTAATCCATCCTTCCTTCGTTGAAAACAACAAGATTAACTTATTCTGAGTGCACTCATTTCCTCTATCCTATACAGACCTTTATAGTCATCTTTTTCTCATGAGTTTCTTCATAAGAGCTCTCTTTAATTTATAGGTGCTGCTGTCACTACTCCCTTGTTTCCTAAGCCGGCTCAACCATCATCAGTTCTTGTTGCACGATTCCATTCCCCTGGTTCGTTTAACAGCAGCTTCAGTTCTAACCGTGGTAGAGGGCATTCTCGTAGTGGTTGGCGCCATAATAGTAACCGACACAGTACCGACTCAGGGTTTGATTAATGTGGGTTCAATGGTTCTTCCACTAGTAACTGGAGGCAAGGTAATTGACAATATAACAAAAAGCATAACAACACCCAATAGTGGTCCAATACACACCCTTTTAGGCAGAATGTCAGCTGCCAACTATGCCATTTCTTTGGTCATTTAATGCCTCAATGCGCAGCTATGGACAACATCACCATGCCAATCTTGTTGTTAGCAACATCTCCTCGACGAACTCTGTGGATTGGCTTTTGGATATTGGTGTGAATCGACATGTTACTTTTGACCTTGCAACTCTGACGGGGTTTGAACCCTATCTTGGTAATTGATCATTTGTATGTTGGTGATGATAAGGGCCTTTCCATATTTGATATTGGATATATTACGTTACATACACCAAAACACACTTTTACCTTATCTAATGTTCTTCATGTACCTCATATTACCAAGCCATTGCTTTATGTTCAAAAACTTTATCATGATAATAATGTCTATTTTGAATTTCACGAGTCTGTATTTTATAGTAAGGATTTCAACACAAAGACAGTGCTCCTTTCTTGTCAAAGTAATGATGGTCTTTATGTTTTGTCCAAGTTTTCTTCCATATCAATTCCTCAAGCTCACTTATCTCCTTGCGTATCTACTTCTGCTGATATCTGACATCGTCGATTAAGTCATCCTATTTCCAATGTTTTTAATTTTTTAGTATCAAATAATAAACTTGATTGTAACTCTAGACATTCACTTTTTCAAAGTCAAGCATACCTATTAGGAAAGTCATTGTGTTTGTCGTTGGGACCTACGAGTCATAAATCTTCTGCTCCAATTGAATTAATTTTTAGTGATGTCTGGGGTCTTGTTTCTATTTTTCTTCTGATGATTTTTTTTTATTTTGTTATGTTTGTCAATGTGCATACACAATATTTCTAGTATTATCCTCTTATTGTGAAATTTGATGTATTTTATATTTTCCATCACTTTCAAGTTTTTATTAAGTGTAATTTTCACTAAAAATTAAATCTATTCAAATTGATTAGGGTGGTGAATACCATAAGTTAAATACTTTCTTTTAGACTATTGATATTCATCATTGTTTAATTTGTCCTCATACCCACGAATAAAATGACACTATTAGAGTTGCAATTTTTTAGGTATGATACTACTGGTTCTTCTGGTTTTGCTGATGATTCACCCAACTTCGCGGCTTCCAGTCCTGTCTATTGGTCTGACTCTCCTACTGGGTTGAATTTGGTTGTTGACCTCTATTTCTATCCTCTACAGCAACATAAAAGGTTCAACCTTACTTGGCTCTAGTTCTGTGGTTTGTCAGCATCCTATGGTTCTTCGTCCACGACTGTCAAAGATAGCAAACTTGACAACTTCTTTGGCTTCATCTGCTAGCCCTATCTCTCGGGTACTATCTTTTCCTGCCTATGAATCAATTACATATTATAATGCTGACAGGTATGCGGCTTAGCACGGTGCTATGAAATATGAAATTCAAGCACTGCGTTCTAATGACACTTGATCTTTGGTTTCTTTTCATCATTTGATGAATGTTATTAGTAGTCGTTGGGTGTACAAGATCAAGTGTCATGTAAGTGGCAACATTGAGCACTACAAAGCTCGGTTGGTTGCTAAAGGCTTTAATCAGCAAGAAGGTATTGATTATTCTAAGACTTTTAGTCATGTTATTAAGTAAGCCACTATTCGGTTGGTTTTCTCCATTGTGGTTTCTTGTGTTTGGAAAATTAATCAATTGAATATCCATAATGCCTTTCTTAATGGGACCCTTGACGAAGATGTATATATGCAGCAACCTCCAGGTTTTATTAATTTTACTCTTTCCTCTCATGTGTGTTGGTTGCATAAGTCTTTATATGGCTTGAAACAAGCTCCTTGGGCATGGTACACTCACTTAAGTGATTATCTTTTCTCTATTGGATTTTGTGCTTCGAAGATTGACTCTTCATTATTCATCTTGTTTATAGGTGCTGATATTTTTTATTTATTGGTTTACGTTGATGATATTTTGCTTACTGGAAGCAATTCAGCCTTGCTTCATCGATTGATACAGTTGTTGAGCTCTGAGTTTAAGCTTCAGGATTTAGGTGCTGTTCATTATTTTTTTGGGATTGAGGTTCATCCTACTAGTATGTCTTTTTATAAACTTGTTGATACTCCTATTTCTACCTCTAAGGTTACTGTGATGCTCAATTGCTTGTTTTCTGATCCTACTCAGTTTCGTCAAATTATTGGTGCTTTTCAGTATCTCACTTTTATAAGACCAGATATTTACTTTGCTATTAATAAGGTTTGTCAGTTTATGGATGCTCTTACCGATACATATTGGGCTGCTGTTAAATGTATTTTGTGTTATCTTAAGGGTATGATTTCTTTTGGCTTACATATCACCCGTAACTCGTCCTTTGCTTTACATAGTTTTACAGATGTTAATTGGGCTGGTAGTATTGATGATCGTAAGTTTACAGGTGGCTATCTTGTTTTCTTTGGTAATACCCTGATTTCTTGGAAATCAAGCAAACAACGCACGGTTACTCGTTCTTCTATCAAAACTAAGTATAAAGTCTTAGCTAACGACACTGCTGGGGTTCTATGACTTCAATATTTATTGTCCGATATGCAAATTACACCTACTTCTACTTTTATGCCTACGATTTGGTGTGATAATTTGGATACTACTTATTTGTCTGCGAATTCTGTCTTTCATATTTGTATGAAACATGTTGAGGTTGATTATTATTTCTTATGCAACAGAGTTGCTAAGAAGGACATTCATATTCAATTTATTTCTTTCAATGATCAACTTGTCGATGTTCTTACTAAGCCACTTTCTACTACTTTTATTACTTTTCGGTTCAAACTTCGGGTTGACCCTCGACCCTTAACTTGAGGAACTTGCACAATATAGGTTGTATATAATTAGAAAAGGTTGATAGCCTTACCCTTCTGTTTAGATCTCTACAATAACTATTGTACATTTCCCCTACATAAATAAATAGAAAAAGTTGGCTAATTAATTGGTTAAGCCTTCTATTATTCTCAATTATTTTGAATTGGTCTTCATGGTATATTTCATTTTAGTTTCCATAGGATTAATTTGTTCCTAGTTGCATTTTACAAGATTATCACGATCTAATGATCTGGGTCAGAAGTTTAACAAGTTAATCTAAGGTAATTCAATAAAAAGCCGTATAAATATTTTTTTTTTAAGAATATCATTTTGATTTTTTCTCTTCCAACTTAATTGTTTTACCTCTTTTTTTTCTTCTATATTTTTCTATCATATATTTAGGTAAAAGAAATATAAAAAGATTTATTAAACCTAGTGGAATCTATAACTCAAATATCGAGTTTGATTGGTTAAGCTACAAAGTTTAGATTGATCAAACATATTGGTGTCTTGATATATATATATATTTTTAAAAATATTATATTAATTTTTTAAAGTATTTAAATTATTTTGAATTGATCTTCGTGTCTTGATTTTTTTTTAAAGAAATCCAAAATGCATTTTTGCTACACGTCAAAGTTTTCTTTGAATCCATGTTATTATGTTTTTTTTTCTTCATCTAAACTTTTTTTTTCATTTCCTTTAATTTTTCATTTCTTTTAATATTTTATTTTTTGCGTTCAAATTCTTTTTTTTTTGTCCAGCATGCATCTTACCGCAAAATATGAATAGTATATAAGCTATTCCATATTTTTTAATAAGAAAGTATTGTCTCACATCACATCATTCTTCCGTACAGAGAATTAAATAGATCCCATAACATCTATAATAAAATCAAAATTTAAAATATTTTCAAAAACACGGTTACACCTATACATTAGGGATACTATTAATTATTATTAAAAAAAATTTAATAGTCACTTTATTTTTATGTTTTAAAATTATTTTAAAAAATATTGGTTTTTTTAATTAATATTTTTTTGTATTTTCATATTTTTTTGATATATTGATGTCAAAAATAAATTGTTTAAAATAAAAAAAATATTATTATAATATATTTTCAAATAAAAAATACTTTGAAAAACAACCGCTACTATAATACCTAAGAGGCTTTAAAACATCTATAGTTTTTGGTTAGCAAACATTTCAGTAGTAGTAGACATAAAGGCATTATGGATTAAATAGTGATCCAACAATATTTTTTTTAACTCGAGTTTTTTTTTATCGAATTGATTTTGGACCAGACATAATGATTTACTTCATTTGATTTCGCATGAGATTCTTATTGTATCAAGAAAACAATCTGGCACTTGGTTGATGCTTGGTTTGGCAAAACCAAGTTTGATTTTAATTGGCTTAAAATAGTTGAAGGTTTAGTGGCTGAATTTGAAACTTGCCAATTCAGGGACTGATTTGAACAAAAACGTGAAAGAGTTATTGGTGCATGTATAACACAGTGTCGGCGCGTTAAGGAGGACGATACACTTAGGTGGCGTGTGTGGCATCCACCGACCTTCGGAGGTGCCTTTTTTTTGATATTGTTGGAATCGTATTGGCAAGAGCTTTCTTTACGGTCTTGAGTTTGGTGAGTTAACTTGGGTTGTCTCGGGTCTTTTTTGGTTGATTGTCTTTTAAAAAAATTAATATTTTTTTTAGTTTCATCCTCCAATATTTGGTTGATTGAGATTTAAGTTTTGTATTTTTTTTAATTTTCTTTTTATGGGACTATCTCGTTCTCATGACTTGTGTCATGGGTTTGACAAATTTACTCGGGTTGACTCAAGAATTTTTTAGTTCTTTTTTCAAATTAATTTTTGTTTTTAATTTTTTCTTTCAATACTAGGTTGACATAAATTTTATGACCTGAGTCCTGAATTTTACATTTTAACCAAAAGTGTTGTTTTAATATTTATAAAAAATAAATGTCTTTCAGTGTAACACTATCTCAATATTTTAATTTTTTTCCCAATATGCATCAAATTCTTACCTTTTTTCTTTCCAAGAAAACAGGTTAGCAAAACCTTTACATTTTTTTTTTATATATGTTTTTAAAAAATTAAACCTCCGTCGAGCCAAGGATCTAGTCATCACTATTAAATATAACCATGTGTCATCCTTCCAGGTTCGAAAAGAAAAGAAACGAAATCCCCTTTAACATGGATTGGACTCCTTGTGTTGGGTCATTGAGCTCTGAGCTTGTAGTTTGGATATCCCATGGAGTTAAGACGATCACTTTCTTTGTTATAGGCTCATGTAACTTCTGGGCCACTTTGACCTTCTACCAACACGTGTCAGAATAGTTTAGCAGTTCCTATTATATTTGTCTTCACTTGTTTCTTATGATTATCGTAGATTTTCTCTCCCTTGGATGCTTATCTCTTCCTCTAGTTAAAAAACGAGGCACAAATAATACTAGTTTTTTAACCCTTGTTGGTTGATTTTTTCTTAAAATTAAATATACAGGATTTTATAATGTATTCTCTTACATACAAAATTTTAAATGTAAAAAAAAAAAAAAAAGCTTATACATATATTTAACCAAATAAATCACAAACTATATAAATCATATATATCAATATATATAAAAAAGTTATTAATAATAACTAAAGACAAAACTTAAAAAATTAAGTGATAGATGTAGATCAAGATATTTAATTTTATAACATGGATAATTTATTTAGTTTTGTTCAATGACTTTATTTATTATTTTTTATTTAATCAAATAATAATAGAATTAGATACACATGAAATTGATTGAATAAAATTAAAGAGAAAAAAAAATATTATGAAAGGTTACACATATTAGAAATATTATCCAAAAATAAATATTTTTTAATTTTAAACCTAAATTTCATTATACAAAACAAAAAAAAAAAACTTATAGATGAATTAAAATAATCTCTTTAAAATTAAATACATACAAAATAATAAACAAAACAACCACCTTTCCAAAAAGTCTAAATAAACAAAATAAAAAAAATTAGAGAAAAGGAGTATTAATTTAGATATAAATTAAAGAATTATTTTAAAAAACACATGTTAAAAAAAGGTATATATTTTTTTAAAGAAAGATTAGAAAAAAAAAGAGAGGGCCCACACGTGCAGGCCCTTATATTTTCTTAGAAAATGCTGCAAGGGCGGACAATATGTCTAACTTGTGACCCAAATAATTAGACTTGAAAAAAATACGAAACCCAATCCCTACCACATCAAACAATGAAGGATAAAATTAGGAAAAACACAAAAGGATTTTAAAAAAGTAGTTATTAGAATAACGAGGTGAAAATTAAAACAAAAAATAAATTAGAGGGCAATCACAAATTTTTAATTGGAAGGTTAAATTGAAAGAAAAATAACTTTAACAAAAGAAAAAAAATAAAAAGAATGAGGATCAAATTATAAAAAATAATATATCATAAGCTTGGACTAAAAAATAAAATTGAAAACCAATAAATTTTTTACAAAAAAGCTAAAGAAAAAAAAATCAAAAGAATAAGGATTAAAATGAAAAAAAAAATTAACAAATTAAAATTGAAGGAATAAATTGATAACAAACAATTCTTTTACAAAGTCAATAAAAGAATAAGAACTAAAGTTAATATATCAACAACAAATAAGACTAACCTGTAATTTTAAGGAAGGAGAAAAAAAAAACCCTCTGACGACAAACTACCACATCAGTACACATGCTGTACTAGGAGGAAGAGGAATTAATGACACGGGGGAAGGACAATATTGGCCACTCTCGAAGGCGCTGCCCGAGTTGCCAAAAGTGCTTATGCACCTTCTACACGCTGACATGTGTACAACACGCTTCAACAATTTTTTTATATTTTAATATGAATTAATCACAAGTAAAAGATTAAATTATCCTCAATAAACTAGTTATTAACAAAAAAAAAAAAAAAAAAAAACACAGAAAGTCCAATGCTTATACGCAGCATCATTGAGTACAAAATTGATGATTAAGTTGATATGTAGTAATAATAATACTACAAATGCCATGGACATATATACATACACAGAATTAATGATTCTCAAGGTAAAAATACATACAGATAGGAGAAACAGTGCATATGCATGCTTCCAATTTCACTAGCCCAGGTTTTCCTGTCTATACATGGAGGAGCACTGACTGGATCTTTTAGCTTATGCTGCACCACCTGCCTCAAGGCTTCAAATTCATCTCTGACTACACAGATACATATATATTTTAGCTAAAAAAGCGAGCTACTCTTAATTAATTAAGAGAATGTTATCACAAGATTACTTTCAATGGTGAGAAATAGCTAGACAATTATTAAAAAATAAATAAATTCTCAATATTTAATATACAGATTTGAGTATTCGAATTATAACAAACAAACAATAATCTGATTGTATTAATTAATCTTGACTACTAATCCCCCAATAATGCACAAAAACATAACGTCATGCTAAATCCCCCCTAAGCAGGCTGGTTAATCACAGATCACTATCATATTTTCAAAAGAAAAAAAGAGTCGACTCCGGGCATCGTGCAATCAACAGGTCAACCACCGCTCCAGAACTGCACTGGAACTTGTACGGGAAGGCCACCGGAAAGAAATCAAGGGATTGCAGCAATCCCATGATTTTAGATTGTGCGGTGTTAAGGTATTATATGGCATTCGTTTACAGAGAAATTGCATTGAAGAATACATAATATGATCAGCAATGGCCACCCCCAACGCCATTGCCAATACCAATATATAGTAAGTAACAAAGAGAGCAATGCCTACTGACCTCAGGGTAACAAGTCTGACGAACAATTGTCTGGTTATTTATATTTACCAGAACCGCACAGAACAATTTTGCCTGTATTAAGACAGAATCAAAATTGGTATAAGAAACACAAGGAATCGATAGAACTAGATCATATAAGTTACTGCATCAGCAGAGGGATCTCACAACTTACAAGCAATACATAATACATATAACAGAAGCATTGGAGCATATAAAAAGCGAAAAAGGGGGCAGAAAGAATCAGTTCTGACAAATTGTTAACATATAATTCAGTGTAAGAACGTTGCCTAGAACAATTCAGAAAATTAATTAGCATATTGATTGAAGGCTTCAAAACTTGGTGCATTTTTCTATGACTTGTGTTCAATCCCAATAACTTGGCTAGCGAGTAATTGCAGCAGATGTACATGTACAAGGTTCTTGAGCTCCATATATATGTATTCTGGTATCGAATATATTCAAGAGTGGACCCTGCTGTCATGCATGGAGTGAGAAAACTCGCTACTTCAACGATGTGCAACTAAAATCATCATGACTGTACGCCTGAAAGATGATTTCTTGCAAAAAGATCTCCCCCTTTTCCATCCTAGACAATCCTTAATTCCTAGCATCTCAAAAATCCTTTTATGACTTCCAAGCTTACCTTAAGAGATTATGCAAGGCTTACTTGTAAATTAATGTACGCAATGGATGATAAAATCTTGACAAAAATAAATAAATAAATAAATGTATGTTGTAAATCATATATTGAAAAATATTTTTCCCTAGTATGAATGGGTTATATAATGTTTGTTTTTGCTCCATCTGTATTTTTTAAAAAATTTATTTTTTTTATTTTTTTTAATTTTTAAATCGTATTAAAATTCTGATGTCAAAATTTAAATTTTTAAAAATAAAAAAATAATAAATTTTTAAGCAAAAAACCAATGATATTATAATGTTATTATAATACCAAATACTATCTTAATTAATAATCACAACTGACATACATTACCTTAAATAATTTGTTCTCTCTAACCGATAAAAAGCTTCAAAATTGGAACGCTTATAGTACATGTCAAGAAAATAAAATAAAATCCTATAATTTTACCTTCATAGGGAACCCAAAGAACAACAACCCAAGCCTGCCAGAAACCTCGGTGACAGTATCAAACGGCACCGTACCCCTAGCCAAGTCGTCGAGCAAGGAGACCACGTCAGACAAAACACTGATCCCACTAAAATCTACTTCAGCATGCACGTAGGATGATCCTAGTGCCCTCACGTGACCGTGATCAGATCTCACGTGACCCAGCCTCTTCCCTCTGTACTTTACAGCAACATCAAGACTTCTGAAATCCATGGAATACACATCGACGTTGCGTACTTTCAAAGAAACATACAAGGATATGTCAATGTTAATTATAGGCAAGGTGTGTATGTGTATCTTGTTTAGGCGCAGCCTCACGACCTTGACCGTGGGATCGGAGGGCCAAAAAACATAGACAAGCGTTGAAAGGAGGAGGAGGAATATTATAGCGATTATCATTGGCCATCGACGGCAGTCCTGAGTGGTGGGGTGGCGGTAAAAAGGTAACACAACGCCTCCTTCTTCATGCTGATCACATGGTATTAGAGTATAGCAATGAGTTGGTGAAAGTGGAAGTGGCGGTTCAGTACTTTTGGGAAGAGCCATAAAGGGCGTGAGAATTACGGGGAAGAAGGGTGGGGAAAGGGAAAATAATTTTGGCGAGGAAAGTGAGTAGAGGTTGCGGGGTTTGGTGTTTTGCTCTTCAAGGTTTTGTTATGATGCGGGGAAATTGTAGAGGAGCCTTCCTAGCTGTTGGGATTGTCTGCTGGGGTCATTCATGTGGGGAGGACATGAGTGTGACGAGCTTTGCTTGTCACGTTAAGGTCATCATCATCATCACTTTTGCTTCTCTGAGGTGTGTACCAGTACTAATAAGTAATAACTTTAGCATCACACAAGTGAGACGTGAAGTACGTGTTTTTATTTCCAAGAAAAAGGGAATATTGGACTCTAGAGTTCAAGGTCTAGCTAGTTTAACATCTTTATTTATATTTATATAAATTATTGACGTCTTAATTAGTAGTGAACTCTAAAGAAAGAGCAGAAAAATATTAGTGAAAGATAAATAAGCATCGAGCAAGATTTTCTTTTTCTTTATCTTTTTTTTGTTGAGAAAAAACAAGGTTAAATTTTACTCAAATTTAGAAAGTGAGGTGTTAATATATAGAAAGAACTATCTTGATTTGATGTATATAGTGAGGGAACATGAAAAGGAAAGAAAGAAAAGAACTATGGCTTAACGTTTGATTTGACTCGTTTGTATTGTTAACGATCATTCATTCGACGAAGTTGTCGAGGTTGGGCAAACTTTGTGATTGGTTGCGTATATACCTGAACATCTTGCTTGTTTAATATATCAACATGATGCGTGTTGCTATTTATTTTTTATCTACTTTTTTTTTTAAAATTACAAATAGTTAAAAAAATAATCAAAAACTTTAAAAATATATTTTTGACGTATTTGAGTCGTTTGCAATGTTTTTTTCAAAGAATTTAAAATAAAAAAAGAAAAAGAAAAAAAGAAAAAAAATACATTTAATGTTTTAGTGATTTAATTGTAATTGTGGAAGAGAGAAGACCAATTTAAAAATTAAAAAGCCTCTCACCAAACAACTCATTTTTTTTAATCAAACGGTTTACAATCAATTTTCTTAATCCAAGGGTCCCTTTTTCTTTGCCTTGTCTCTAAGTTAGCAAATGAATGATTGTGATTTATTCTTGAAATTCAATGATTGATCTTGATTTACTTTGCTTTCAAGCCAAAAACAATTTTCATCTATAAGTAAGTGGTTACACACACACACACACACCGGGGGGGATTTTAGAGGGAAAAAAAAAATACACACACATACTCTCTCCCATACCCACATAACATAAAAAGAAAACCCCAGCACAACCCTCTCCCATAGCAATTAAAAAATCAAATCCCATCTCTTCTAGCTCACAAACTGTCAATCAGAACCAACATCGTGAGACCTGTTTTCATTTCAGCTCACAAACTCATGGTCATCAATTACTAACCTCATCACTGATTGAAGTCTGCAACCCCCCTCCAACCAACCATCATTTTTTCTTCACCAAATCAAAGAAACATACCCATCTGCCCCTTCATCTTCTCTTCCAATCAAGGTTGTTAAAAACGAGTTTTGACTCATAAAATCATATGATTTTACAAGTCAAAAGGCGCAAAACATGTAAAATCGATCAAACCCGGTCAATCTCGCATAAAATCGGGTCAACTCGTAAAAAACATGAAAACCGGTCCGATTTCATGATTTCTACTGAAATGAAAAACAGTTGCCCTTTTCTGCTTTACCCTTTCCCCTGTCCACGTCTCTAGTCTGCACCCTTTCCCTTTTCTGCTTTACCCTTTCCCCTCTCTCCAAATCACCAGCGGCCAAGCAGATTAAGAAATCAGATTGAGAAATCGGTTCCACTATTCACTCTCCACTCACCAGCAACGCCTCTAAATCTATTTGTCTACACTCTCCACTCACCAGAACATTCTTGGCGAGAAGAAGCACTACCAGAAATTCGCTTAATATCAACGAAATTACCGACGGAATAATTCTGTCGGTAATTTGACGTCGCCATTACTGACCAAATTTAATCCGTCGGTAATCTCGTCGGTATATACCGACGGCCAAATTCCATCGGTATATACCGACGGGATTACGGACGGAATGTTGAGAATAAAAAAAAAGGACAGTTCGCTGACGTGGATGTAATTGCGAGTATTTTTTACCGGTGAAATGATCGAGGGATTCAAAACGTCAGCTTTGTACGATGATGTGACCGATTTCACCGATGAAAATGCCAACGGAATCACCGAGGGATTCAAAACGACAGCTTTGTACGGTGACGTGCCCTTTTTACCGTCAGAATAGCCGACGAAATCACAGACGAAATAATTTCGTCGGTGAATCCGTCAGCAAAAGTTAATATATCCCCACTCTGTCGACCCTCTCCTCCCCTATTTCTCCTTCTTCTTCCCCATCCCAACTCTCCCCAGCTGCAAACAACCAGCCCCCCTCCCCAAAAAAAATCTCCCTCTTCTCAGCACAACAAGTCATATTTCTTGAAGTTTTCTTGTCACAACATCCGTGTTCTGATTTACCAACGGATTTTTATCAGTTTTTGTAGGTAATTCTATCTTTTTAAATTTTAACATTTAAATGTCAATTTTATTATTTTTTTAGTATATGTATTTTTTAGTAGATGTACATGTTTTATTGTTATTTCTCAAACAAACTTGTAGTATATGAATGTATAATTTTATACTAGTTGCGGTTTGTTTTAGATTTTGTAAGATTGTATTTGTTTGTAAATTGTTGAAACTTTATTGAATTACCGAATTACATGTGTTGTTTTGAAATAATTAATAGCTTGTTTAATGGGTCCATTTTAATTTTTATCAATGGTATTGCGGAGTTGTAATTTCTATAAATTTTTATATATATTAATTTGTATGGACGTTGATAATTGATAATGAATATTTAATATTTATGAGAAGTTGTAATTGGTTTGTTGGATAATCTCGAGGTAAACCAATATTTTTGCAAATTTATTTACCTAACATATATAGTTAATTAATACATGTTGTCATCATAATTTTATAGAGGTTCGATAGAAGTCATGGATGATCGTTCATGGATGTATCGAGATTCACCCCAAGGATTGCGGAGGATGAATTATTGTAATGGAGTTCATGGTTTTATTAATTTTGCAACATCTATTCTCAGAAATTTTACTGGAGGCGGTATTAGGTGTCCATGCAGGAAGTGTCAAAATAAAAAGTATCTGCATCCAGATGTTGTAACGATGCATCTTCTACACAAAGGGTTTATGGAGAATTACCAGTGTTGGTATACACACGGAGAAGTATTTGTTAGTAAGAGGAGAATGAGAGAAAGGGTGGTTGGGTCAACTTCTAGTGCTAGCAACGTGCATGAAGCGGCAAATGACAACACTAATCCTTACAGGAATATGGTTATGGATGCAATGAGAATGAATCAAGGTAATGTTAGTCAATGTCCAATTGTAGAAGAAGAACCTAATGCAGATGCACCTAATGGTTATGGATAACATTCCGTCAGCATTTCACAGAGAGTTCAAAAATAATCACTTGAAATGCCACAATCACCGACGACTGTCCCGACGGATTAAAGCCGTCGGCATTTTACAGAGAGTTCAAAAATAATTACTTGAAATGCCACAATCACCGACGACTTTCCCGACAGCGTAAAGTCCGTTGGCATGTTGTCGGCGAGTATTATTAGTGACAAAATCACCGACGGACTGCGCGAATTCCAAAGGGCGGTGCATTAAATGCATCTCTGACCGCGTGAGGTTGCCGACGGAATTACCAACAGACCGTGAAAAATATGGAGGGTAATTAAAAACGTTGGTGCGAAATTCAAAATTTGCCGACGGATTTTCGAAGCTTCACTGACGGAATAAATTAAAATAATATTATTTTTTAATTTCATCGGTGAATCCGTCGATAAAACTGCCCTATAAATCCCAGCGACCGCCCCTTTAGTTCATTTTTTCATCTCTTCCGTTCTTCACCTTCAATTTTGATTTTTTTCCTCTCATTTCTTCAAGGCTTTCACCTACAATCTCTAACAAGTGTTCTTGTGAATCTTCATCAGATTAAAAGGTATGTGTTTCCTCTATTTCATTTTACTTTAAGGGTTTTCTTTTTTTTAGCTATTTTTATTTATTTTTATGTTTTATGTTTTGGTGTATTTTTATAATGTAGATAAAGTCTTGAAATCAACATATTATTAAGGTAAACATGTTTCATTCCTAAAGTCTATAGTTTTGTTTTTGAATTTATTGAATATATTTTATTATTGTATTGGCATAATTATTGAATAATTTGTTGAATTGTAATTGTTAGTATTGAATTTACCTTAGAATTAGTAATTGAATATGTTGGAATAATTAGTAATTTTACTACATTATTGCATGATTTGTGTTTAATTATTTGCGTTAATTTTAATTGTTAGTCTTGAGTTTTTTTTGAATTTATTGAATATTTTTTATTGTTTGTATTTATATAATGATTGAATAATTTGTTGAATTGTAATTGTTAATGTTGAATTTACCTTAGAATAAGTGATTGAATATGTTGGAATAATTAGTAATTTTACTACATTATTGCATGATTTGTGTTTAATTATTTGCATTAATTTCAATTGTTAGTCTAAAGTTTTTTTTTGAATTTTTTGAATATTTTTTATTGTTTGTATTTATATAAGTGATTGAATATGTTGTTAATGTTGAATTTACCTTGTAATTAGTATGAATGTTATATGTATAGATGTTATGTTATATACAATATTAGTATAGATGGAGTCAATTGGTTGTGGCTTTTGTCAATATCTGCAGGTTTGTGGATTTGGGTAGTATCCAGTATAGGGGAGGTGCTGTCGAATTTTTTTTAACATTCGAATTTAATTATAGAATTATTCGTATACAATTGTGTAGATGCGTAGAACGAAAACCAGAGCTGGTCGCTCACGTATGGTCACAACTAGTTCATCTAGTAGCGAGGATGACATATCCTTAGGTGCCTCTCAAGCGCGGGTTCACAGCGCAGAGGTGGCGTGCCTTTGCAGCGGAATCAATTCACCCGCCAGTACGAGGCATAGTGGAAGGACGACCTTTCAATGTAAGTTTGTTAAGGTTTTAGTTTTTTCTTTTAAATTATAACATAATTTATGAACAACTAATCAA
>Ga0307517_10001810_pt1 | contig 35095 bp, 35 predicted proteins | sample 23_EM_MG_FD_194515 | JGI IMG/M metagenome (GOLD analysis project Ga0307517, IMG submission 194515) | Populus trichocarpa ectomycorrhiza microbial communities from riparian zone in the Pacific Northwest, United States - 23_EM | ecosystem: Host-associated > Plants > Roots > Unclassified | place... | reverse complement strand
TCAGATTGTCTTAAGCGCTGAGGCCTTGACCGATCGTTAGACGCCCTGCGCATCACGTGTAGTCCGCCAGGTTGCCGTTCATTGAACTTGAGTAAATCTCCGCTTCAAACTCGATTAAGTATATCATTCATATATCCCAGCCAAAATTAAATACATTAAATACATAGCCCTCCTGTGCGGGTGTATTTAAGTAGTAATTTACTGTAAATTACCTATGTAAATTTTTACAGTTAGTATAAAAACCCCCACTTAGATACGCAACCCTACTCGGGAGGTCCACGACGGTGCTGGTGCCAGTGATGCAGGCTGTCAACGGCCCGGATCTCCCGGTCTTCCACGGACGTTGAAACACGACCTTTCCAGTCCAAATCCAACAACCATCCTCTTCATTTTTGCCATCGTTCACCCACAACTGTAAGTTCATAAACATGAAATATACCAGACTGATAGATTCATGCTCCATCCGTAGCACGATCGGGGTATGACAGTCCCGGACAGTCGATGCAACGCGAAGGTTCTCCGGCCTGAACGATGCGTGGTTTTCGACAATCAGCCTTGTGCTGCATGCACTGAAGACATCGAACTCGAAAAGGAGCTCAGAGAACTGGAACGCTTGATCGAGAAATTACAAAGCAGACGTCGTGCTCTTCGGACGGTCATGAACGAAAATCATGATCATCTCATCCACAAATTCCCGCCGGAAATCGCCTCTCGTATTTTCATTCAATATGCCCCACGGAGTATGTCCCGCTACAAAGAAGATAGGAGTACCCCGTTACGTCTTGGAGCTGTGTGTCGGAAATGGCGACAGTTGGCCTGGGCAACACCCCAGCTTTGGTCCTCCCTCGTTGTGGAGGTTGAAGCTCTAGGGGAGCATCCACTTCAACTGATTTCCGAATGGTTGGAACGATCAGGCAGTCTCCCGCTGACTATCAGATTTATCCACCTGAGTGCGAAACAGGCCCACGGAGTATACCCTGAGGTGACGAACATTTTGAACAAGCACTCGGCAAGGTGGTATGACATGTACCTCGACATCCCAGTAGACCATCTCCACCATCTTGGTGGTTCATCACAGGCGAATATACTCCATCGACTCACCCTCCGTCGCTCCATTCACAATCCAGCACGTTCTAAATTTTCGACATTTAGCATGACAACCAAGCCTCGCCTGACAGACCTCACACTCCTGAGCGTTGGCTTGCCATGTGTTGACATCACATGGAATAATCTCACCGTAGCTTCGCTTTACGATATCGGGGTTGATGAATGCGTCGAGCTTATCCGACGAGCTCCTCTTTTACAAACCCTTCGGCTGCAAGCGATCGATACCACCTCTGGCGTCTTCCCCATTCCTAGGACAAGGATCGTTCACCCTCACCTCCACTCATTAGAGCTATGGAGAGTGCGAATAGAGAGTGCTTTCCTTGATTCATTATGTTTACCCTCATTGGAGCAATGGCTTCACCACGACTGCCCTTTGCTCCTGAAAACCATGATATCTTTCAGCGGATATTCGTCCTGTCTGAAAATATTCAAGATCAACATAGACTATCTCGACTGCGATCAAGTTATCGAATTCCTTTCTCACTTATCCTCCCTCGAATCGCTGGAACTGCGTACAAATTATCCAGTAAACTACATGGTGGGTGAAATAAATCCGATCGAAGAACTCCTCGATTTGCTAGTCAATACTACCCAACCTTTGCTACTCCTCCCCCGCCTGCAATCCCTGGAATTTGCCTGCAGGTCTTCCTTCCCATGGGAATCTCTACCTCAAATATTTGCCTCCTCTCGTTGGCGATCCTTGAGGGTAAAGGTTTACACTCGACGTGGCCGCCATGGTGTTGGGGACGAAACCGCGAAACTAGTTCTGGAATTGGTTGATGGAGGGTTTGACTTGAGCATCGGTGAAATTGGTGCGTCTCAGGAATACGAAGATTGGCGTAGCGCGTAGCCAAGATCTATACAAAATTTATTTGATGGGCGCATTTTTGTCTCGGATACGTAGCTTCAACTCGATAGTATAAATCTGCACGGATGGTACGATGTTCTTTACCCAATTTATTTTTAAGCCTCCGCGTTAGGGAACATACTATTCTCCTACTAGGGAGACAATCGTAGCTGTTGCTTTTGGATCCAATTTGGATTCCTAAATAGTAGTAAATACTCGAATGATACATTTATGATGTTCGTTGTTGTACCCGGATTACTCTCGCAAAGTACGGCCCAGCTAATTACCATATCGACGCCACTTAGGCCTTTCCTCACTGCGTCGATAGGGATACTGATTATCTCATGCGTCTCGCCTTTTGAGCTCAACATGATTGGATCATGTGACAGAAATCGCGACCAAGAACTGGCAGGCGCCTGGCGAATGGCTCTGAATTGGCAAAGGCTGACCAATAGTACATAGCTTGAAAAGCGGCCAATTATAAGGGTTTCTTATCAGCTATATACAAACTCACCGGTGACTAAGATCCAGAAAATTGGGAAAACAGAGAGAAAGACTCCTACAGGCGGTTATAATAATCACCACGCCTTGAATGTGATCATATTTTCGAGTTGGGGTCATCAGTCATCATTGCTGTGCGAAAGGTGCACTTGAAGTAGCCATCCGTGTTTGGGCGGATGACCCGAGCTTGTAAGACCCTTGGTCTTCCGTTTAAATTCTTGTAGCACACCTTAAAAAAAAAAGCCTTAGTATCGAAGTTGAGTTCAATTACTTCAAACTTGATTTTTACCACATCTGGACCAAAAAGGCTTCAACAGTATCCTTTCCCGAATCATTCTGCGAAGCATGCGGTCCCGGAGCATTTGTTGCGAGTATAATCTACCGAAGTTCAGTGAACTTCAGTACACCTCGAAAAGAAATAGGCAAACTGTTAAGGCTTAAAATGCCAATAGTTGAAGCTGCTGCGAACTTGAGTATATTTTCCTCAGAAGGATAAACACGATTATGTCGTCTCGCGAGTAAATCCCCCAGGGCCTAAAGAATGCGATCAGAAATAATTCATTCTGAAAGACAGGCTTCAACCAAGCTAGTAATTTTAATTGGTTGGGTGGTTCGCTCCTGTTGCAAGTTATGTGTAAAGGTAGAGGTGAGAGTGTAGGCGAAGTTGTATATACATAGATGGCCATTCTCAAGACGCCTTTTATACTTGAGTAGGAATGCACATTAGATATCCCAGCCAAGCACAAGGCTCGAGCACCAGGGTATGTGTCAGAAAATGCACTGAATCGTCCGGATTTGTAGGACAATGAAGACGTACAAGGCGTATACACAATGTAACCTCGAGGCGTCCTTGAGGCTGACTTAGATACGGTATGGTTGCGTTGGTTGTTCAAAAAAACAGTCACGTCAGAAAGTTCTAGTCGATTTAAATTAGCTGCAGGTGGACGCTATTCTTTCCCAGAGGATAATGCGGTGTATTCAGCAGGTCAGTAATATATATTGACCCTCCGACTTGCCTGTCCCTGATGAGCTTTGAATTATTGATCATGGGAACTTTCCAAATCTACTCAAACCCTTCACCAGTTCACTTGTCAAGATGTCCGGATTCGTGATGTCAATATCGACGACTTCGCGATAGGCGCCCAAGTATGAGCGTGAGTGTGCGTTGTACGTACTACGGGCTGCAGCATACATCCTTACAACTCGCACCATACCAATGATAAACTCCTCTAAGGGCGATACAAAATTATAACTAGCCTCACTAAACCCGACTGGAATGCTTTGCATCGCAGTGGGCAAGGGTGTATTCGAATAAATAGGTCAAGTCTTTTGGTTTCTTGATTTCGAATAGCCAGGCGGCGATGTTCGCGTGGCCGTCCCAGATTAATTCTTCTTTCGCTCTGAGCTCTCACTTTGAAATAAATTACTCAGAGCTTCCATGACTAAGCCAACAGGTACTCCGAGTACGCATCGCGAATTGGGGATATGGATCGCGAGCGATTTAGTGCTTCCATCGCAACGATCGGGGGTTACGCGAGAGCAACAAAAAAACATGCCGAAATTTGCCCTGCTCAGCCAAGAGTGACGAAACACACCGAAATAAACCTTAGTTACTCTATCGTGAAGCCAATCTGCGAGGATTTAGAGTTGACCCGGGCATCCCTGGCCGTGCATAGCGCCGGGTATTTGTGTTTGCTTCACGTGAGAGGTTCAACTAAGCACAAGGGGTAAGCATATTGTCGAGAACCACACACATCAACCTACACCCTTCACAAGTTCGAAACTCGATCCGACAACAAATTATCAATAAACTCGGCGAAAGAATCAAAGACTTCATCAGGGGGTACCACACCGGGTCGCGTTTCATCACCTGCACGATATTTACCCGTTTTCACTGAGGGGGGGATAAATAAATTAGCAGATAAAAAGCAGCATGTGGACGATGCACTAACCTAATATCCTCCATAACCCCAGCTCCACGGCTCCCCCGCCAAGATCGGCCTCAACATCATCGCCAATCACAGCGATTCTTCCTGTGAACGTGGGTGGACATGATGCTGACATTGCCCCAAGTCCTACGATCCTCGGCGAGTCGTCGCCATGTTCAGTATTTGTGGGTATCGGCAACTCGTCCGCAGTAAAATCGTCGATAACCATCTGGAAGAACTCCTTGGTAGGTTTACCTACAACATGTGCTTGGGCGCCCGAAGCGTTCTCTAGAGCTAGGACAAAGGGCCCCGGGCCAAGAGATAACCCCGATTCGGTCTGGACATATTTCGCCTTGTGTGTCGCGATTAGGGGCGGTGATCCAAAACGCAGATCCTTTGGAGTGCTGGAGGAGGGTTTATCAATGGGCTCCCCTTTCAGAATCCTGAACGCAATGTTGAGGGTAGGATAGTCGAACGAAGAGGGGGCAAGGCCGATAACCACCGAGTCATAAGAAGTAGGTGTTTCGTATAGTTCCTGACTGGTTCGGCGCTTCGACGCACTCTGTAGCCCCATCCCAGACGTGACTTCCTCGCGTGCAGAATCAGTGAGGAGGAGAAATGGGCTGTGAAATGTCGTAAGAAACTCATTGAGGTAATGCATAGCAAATAGTAAATACGCACCTCTTCAGACCCAAGTTCGTGATGGTCTGGGCAACTGCTCCAATACTCGTCCAAACCAAGCGTCGTGACGGCGATCCACCATGAGAATCCGCACCATCAACAAACTGTGTCCTCTGCGGGTCCAAACCACCAAAACCCATCGCTTCAAGGCGTTTGACCAGTGCTCCCGTAGATTCCTTGCTCGTGTTACTACACAGCCTGAAAGGAACCAACGATTTCTGCAGCCTATGAAACGCGTTCACTGCATTAGGCGTAGGAGTCGATCCAACGTGAAGATTTCCAGAGATATCGATAAGCAAGGCTGCGATAGGTGGTCGTTGGATTGTTGCTCCACGATTTGTCATTTCCCTGATTTCTTTAGCAAACCGACGAATATCGAACATACACAAGAGAGACAAGCAGAATGTTGGAAAAACTTTTCCATCGAACCTGTCGGTTGAAGTGTGCGGATTTAGAGTTCTGTGTTGTCGTCATTGTTTGTACGAGAGGATAAAGCCATCGTACGCGTAAGGTCACGAGATCAACGCGTCTTTGACATATTGCCTTATGACCAACGAATGTGAACATCTCTGCTCTGGTGCCATTTGTGCGCTGCGGAGGTTACGTGGAGCGAACAAAGGACTAACAGGAATCGTGATTCCGCAGCTCACGTATCTGCCGTTGTCTCCTGGCCGTAAATTCGCCGCAAAAACACCTCTCTTCCCTTCGTCGCAGGAATATCGTGTTGGGTTCAAATCATCCACAGCATCTTTCACTCCAGATCAGAAGACGCCCTTGATACCACAGGTGCCAGTATGTGTCCATCATTCTCATATTACTTGCAAGGACTCCGAGTCATTTTCCCCTCCGAATAGTGACAAACCTCGAGGTCCCAAGCGGTTGCCTCGATGTCCATCCCGCGGGGGGGGGGTAATCGAAAATTTCGTGGTCTCCCATATAACGCAGAGGGAAAACGTGAATGGAGTCCTGACCTCTTTGACTGCCTCGAGGATGTTGATACATGTGCGCTCCGGAACCCAGTGCTTATAATCCAATCCATGTCATTTCTGAATAGGTTTATTGGCATGGTGCTGTCCATTCCTCGCACACGGAAGAAATCGCCGACGCCTTAACCACTTGAACGAACACGGTGTTCCAGATCCTCACCGACACCGTACCACAGCTGGAGACAGCATTGTGTACGCCGCCTTCGAGACGGCATGCAGTCTGGGTTGGCTCCTCCAGGCGAGTCGTGCCAGAGTATTAATTTATTTGGCTTAATTATAGTCGTGGTCTTCAGATTGCGACCATCAGGCACATTCGTGAACGCTATGGAATTTGTGGCACCGAATCCAGCGACTTCTGCGCTCCTTTTTGCTGCCAATCTTGCGACCTCGTTCAAGGGAGCCGAGAATTGGAGTTGGAAGAGGAGAGATTTGATGTTCTCCCTCACTATGGTTCAACTTGAAATCTTGCAAGTGAAATTCTGGCCGCGTTTGTGGACAGCACTCTCTGTACCGACCTTCTCGATATTTGGTGTCCGTGCAATGTCCGTGTTTACGATTGTTCATTGCAAAAAATTTCTGTTAGGATCGGGTCTGGACTTGGTCTGGACAAGATAAGATCACACCAAGTAAGTAAGTTACTAGTCTCAAAGTTACTTAGTGCGACATCTCTACTGGTGGCGCGGTGGCGAGTTCTCTGTCCATCAGCTTCGAACTATTTTTCACCTTGGCAGCTAGCTTCGGCATGTTATCCTGGCATTGGTCGCCGAAACAGACTAGATCATAAGGGCGTCGAGCTTGGACTCAAATTCGCTCTAGTTCTTGAATTACATTCCTTGTGGATGTGTGTCTCCAGATCACTATTTTCCCTCGACGCCATTCCTCTCATTGCCTCGGCGATGTGTGCTAATAGTAACAAAATCAAATCAGCTCCAATCAATTGGCACCTGTGCGTGATCCACGCTCCACGGACACGCTAGAGCTGATACCGATCAAAACATATACAGGGCTTTCGGGCGCCCCCTGTTTTCCTTCCTCCCCACGAACCCCTCGTTGACTTGAGAGAGCATGAGTTTCGAAAAGCAGGTAACTGCACTCATTCATGGCGCATCGTTTTCAACCTGAAACCACCCTATCATAGGCTGGCCAGAATGCCCAACCACAAGCCGTTGCACCAATGGTCATTCCAGGTGCAGGGAATAGGAACGTTAAAGAGCTTCCCTACGATGATGATGGAAAGCGGGATTGGAGCTTTGGTTTGTTAGACTGTTTTGGGGATTTCAAGAAATGTGCGTGTCGGTGATTCAAACTTACACACCTTGAGAATTGGTATTCAACGGACATGGTTATCGCTTTTTTGTCTTTCAACAGGCTGCCTTGCTTGTTGGTGCCCCTGTCTCGCCCATGATCAGAACCGCAGGCGTCTCGATTACCTGAACATTCATGGCGTTCCAGACCCCGACCGCAATAAGCATGTCGGTTGCGAGAGTATGTTCTACGGTGTTCTTGAGGTCGTTTGCGACTTGGGATGGATCCTGCAGGTCAGTCGCCTCATGTTTTCGATCTCGAAATCAATTTCTTGACAACAAGTTGCATTTTTGTTTTTGTTTTTAGATTGCGACCCGGAAAAACATTCGGGATCGATACAACATTCGGGGAAGTGGGACCAGCGATTGCTGTGTGGCGTTCTGGTGTCAACCTTGCGACTTGGTTCAAGGAAGTCGCGAGTTGCAATTGGAGGAAGACAGCTTTGGATCGGAGCCAACGAACGCATGAGGTATTTGTTTCCAAGCTAAATCTGTACATAGGCGTGGAGGATTCGAAGACATCAGATAAGCTCGAGGCTTACATGTGCGGGCTCTGTAAAGGTTTTGGAGATATGCTATTCCTTTTTTGTACACGTCATGCAACACATTTCATTGATTTTCTAAAGAAACAGTTTCTGTGAGGATTCAAGTCGATCTCTAGTGAAAGTGGTTGCCATCGGCTCATCGGTCCAATGACTCCAATTCTCCCTTCTCTCAGAGTCTTTCTCCAGGATGCATCCCATGCGAACAAGTAGAGGCAGAAAAGCTTGGGCTCGCTACCATCCGTTTCTTTCAAAAGCCGCAGGCTAAATTCAGAAACGGCTGGGCCAAACAGAGTTTTGTCACTTGGTCAAACTCGTGTATGTACTGGGCTACCTCCATCCTCGGTGCCATATGCCGAATTTGAAAGTGACTCCGGGCCCCTTTTTTTGGGCTTGAAGATCCTCGATCGCCATGTATGCAGCTCAGATCATAAATATTTTTGGTGGGCTTCCCTTCAGTGTACCCATTCCAATCTTGCTCCATTTTTGTACTTAGACAAACCAATGAACTATCAAACTGTTTTGAGCATATGTCTAAAAATCGCACGTCCCCACTGGTACTCACGTTGAACACGCCAGGGACGACGACCCATTTGTTTTTCTAAGGCACAACCGTTAAATGCGAGAAAAGAACCTTTGCAGATAAGGTTGAACTCGCAATAAAGAATCTGAACCGTCGCAGACGCCCAGGCGACAAAACTACCACCTCAAATCCCACAAGTTGCTGGATGCAATGATGGGCCTCAAGATCCCGAATTACGAATGGCTGTTGTAACCGAGAAATTATGGCTGGTACGTATAGTCGAAGGCGAGAGTGGGTTCATGCTACCAATGGATGTATCAGCACCATCACTCGTATATCCATTTCCTCACTATTTGAAAGCCATATGACTGATCCGCGACTGAAGCACAATGGAACTGGGATAGTGAGAACGTATTCAATTGCGAAATAATAAGAATGTTAAAGAACCTCACCTTAGTGTACAAACTGAAGCTCTTCGTTATCCAGCCCTATGGTCAGTGGTCGACTACCCATGAGATGATTGTAGAAAAAAAAGAGAAACGATCACCTGAAGGATTGACGGCTCAAAGATGCCATGACCTCCGCCAATGCTAGAGCTAACGTGAAGGTTAATATTCGCGTGATAAATAGGGAACGTATGAATATTCAGACCTCCAGGCTCTCCAGAGTAGAATAGTTGAACCACAGCATCGGTATCGACGCGTATGTGAATTCAGATCAATCCACAACCCACAGAAAAAACATCCACACGGCCTTTTATCCAAGGGTCGGCAATGGCTTTCCACTAACGAAGACAAAAACGGCTGCTTTACCAGTGCAGCTTGCATCGACTTCAATGGGGCACCAATGATCGCATTTGCTACTGGCATCCAGAGCGACGTTGATCGAGCTGCGGAGGGGAGTTGAAGGAGACGCACTCACAGAACTGGAACAGGAATGATGCAAGAGAAAAGATAGCACCCACAGTAACGCGGAGGGCCAAGAAGTGCGATGGAACTGAGTTTTTTCTTGAGCGGGAGGGTGTTTTGTCGGTTCTTGAATAAAGCGATACTTTCGGTATTTACTATCAACGTGGTGGAGAACATCTTGCGAGCCCAGGATCCTGGTGAGTAACCGTAGCAGGATTGTTCTAAAGAGGAGTTTTCAGATAATATTTAGGTATTTGATGTGGACAATGTATTTCTTTATCTGGTCTTGTCCGTGCTTGTAAAAAATGATTGTCCCCCCATGAACGGACACCTACCAGGCAACATGAGGTATGCGGAATGACCTGTAAAGTGTTCAGCGAAATCGTAAAAATGAACAACAATGCTCACCCCGTCACGTCTCGGGAATCTAGTGCAACCTTGCCCGCACGTAAGGACGATCCAGCATCCGTAGGGACCTTGGTCACGTCGTTGATCATTACGCATCCACGATCATAAATGGAGATGAAAGGCTGGCTTTCTCTCTTTATCTAGTACTCTCCATGTTAGTACAAATCGCATGTCATCCATGAAGGACACCCACCAGGCAACATGACGTATCCGTAAGTACCTGTGAAGTGTTCAGCTAAATCGTAAAAATAAACCAACGATACTCACCCCTTCCCATCTCGTCACTCGGACCGTTTTCTATTGAAAGCTTCGCAGCACATGCACGAGTGGCGCAAGGTCCGTAAAGGGTGATCAGAAAGTTCACCCTCCATAGGCACATAATATTTATAGCAGCATTCGTAGCGAAGCAAGAGTGGAGTAGTAAGACAAAAGAGTCCTCCTTGAGGGCTCCCAAAAGCCGCAAATGTTTACAAAACGAGCGATCCCAGCATTCTGGTAGTCCGACACTCCCGGATTGCAAAGCAGCAACGGCAGCGTGGTCCATTTCACCAACCAGGCTTGGATTTCCTTCACGGTTTTTCTCAACTCGGGCCCAATTCAATTCACGAGCGAGGTCAAGCGTATGGAAGGAAAAGTGGGGTCCCCCAGCCTCTGATGTCATGACGTTGGCGACTTTAATGACGATGTCTGGATCCAACACGACCGTTTGGAGATGGGAACGGAAGGGCAGGAGGGCTCACAATAGAACACTTGAATGAGGTTGCGATGTGCAGATGAGCCGAGACTCGGACACGTGACTTCGCGAATGAGGGATTGCAATTATAGTCCCAGCGGCAAGAGAAGGAGAAGTGGTCATTCTTAGCATGTACCATATTTATGCAAACGCCAGCGAGAGAATAAACAGAGTATTCCGATGAGGTCGCAGCCACGTCCATATGATCTGGAACCCTTTTTCAGAGAGTCTTCTAGTGGAGAAGGGCCGCACAAAGAATCACTAATCAGACCTCAGGCGCAAAGCCACGGGGCCTCGAGGAACGTTGGAGGAGGAAGAACGAAGGAGAAAGAGTTACACTGGGAAATTTCTGATTACTTATTCCCTCACGTGATACCAGTTGCTTGAATTTGACAGAAGAAATCCAATGCTCATCTTGAGTTGCTAGACAAGTTGGCGCTATATTACTGTAAGTATACAAGAAAAAAATACAGGTAGAATAACTAAATGGAAGCATAAAAGCGAAATTACTACCCTACAAATCACAACTTCGCCTTCTCCTAGCTCGAGGTGGTCGCTGCCGCTGCTTCGTCTTCACGAAGTTGCCCCACCGCTTTCTTAATGCTCTTCGATCGCTTCACGACGTCCATAAAACCCTGAACGTGGTCCGGCTTCCACCCATCCGGCATCCGCTCCTCCGAAATCCAGCGCTTGAGATACTCCATCGGAATTCCTGACTTGTCCTTCGTTTTCGTCTCCCACACGCCAAGGATAATAGCCATCTCGCCTCGTGCAATCTCAGCGTGGACTCCGTCGATAGGACCGCACTCCTTCTCTCTCCTTATCCTAGCCCTGGCCACATCTTCATAGTTCATTAACCACATCGCCTCTCCCTTTTCACATTCTTTGGCACCGGGCTTGACGTCCGCGCAGAGGTCCTCCACAAGCTTTTTGTCAATTTCGATTGGCGCGATTTTTTGACCCTCTGGAGTATCATGGTGCACGAGACTGGCATTATGTTCCACCGCACCGTGTTTGCCGATGTCGAAAAGGTTTGTCCGTCCGAATTTACGGATAATTATGAAGCCGACATAGGATAAGAAATAGGCGAGGGGTGAGGAAAGGCCATAACATTCCTTTAGTCCCCTCGTGACGTCTTGTGCACTGATATTTTTGCCATCGCGGGCACTGCAAAGAAGTGGATTAACAGACTGGGTGTATCAGGGATGGACTCTAAGGACATACATATATCCGTGATTGGCCATCGCATTCAACGCTGGGCAAGGCGAACGACTATCGTCCTTTTGCGGGGGGCAGAATTCGTGGCCCTGGCCTGTAACAGGACACGTCTTTCCCTTATGCTCGTGGACAGAAGGATGAGAGTCTGGAACCGACATTAGGAACGAAGGAAACGTGGGGGGAGTGATTACTTGAGTGTTGAAGGGGGTTCCGGTCTTAAAGGGCTGGGAACCGTAAAGAACGGCGGTTTTTAATATGCATCCAGGAATATTCCGATTTCAAGGCTTGGGATTTGACTAGACCTGACATGACATCAGGGGGGTGCCTCGCGCCTCCGTGCACTGCACCACTACTACAGCCGCGACTCCAAACCGAACCCCTGCCTCATTTCATTGTTAATGCCAAAACAAGACAATGACCGCCTTCTCTCGCAATGGACTTGACTTCGATTTCTCGACCAGAAAAAGGCATGGTCGGCAAGGTTTTGAACCGTTTAGAGCTCGATATCAAGGTGGGAAAATGTCGGTTGTCATCAAGTGCCGAGCTATCTGACAGAATGAGAGGATGCCGGCAGTCGGAATGATCAGGAGATCTGGAATATGTCGGAATCTCGTCCATCAGGCACCGCCACATCCAGGTGGCTCTCATGATTGAACAAGAATATATGGATTCAATGTGGACATTGAGAGGGCCTCTGTATAGTGTTGCTAAGAACTGAACTTGCTCAAGGGTTAAGCCGGCTTAAGTTCCGGTCTAGCCAAATTCAACGACTTAAGCTCGCTTAAGTTGGATAGGTTCAAGTTCTGCTCAAGCAGGCTCCCCTTTTCCGACGCAACCATCCGCCGCCCCAGTGACATCATCATGACATCAAGATTTGCGCTAAAGCTCTGGTCTTTTGCTGGTCATAGTACTTGAGGCAATGTCATGGCATGACATGCCCCAAAAAGAATCAATTTTAGGCACTCTTAAACCTCGTCTGTTGACTCAAATTTTGGTACCATCATGTAGAGAATTAAGACGCCCATCTAATGAAACAAAATTCAAGCCGAAACTTGTCCCTGTTGTCAAGAAACCCAGGACGCGCAAATCCACGTTGGGGGAGTGATGGCTGACCTAAATCAGCCTAAATCAGGCAACCGAACTTAAGGTTTGCTGAAGCCCACTCAAGCAAATTAGCCGAGAACTTGAGTTCGGTTCAACTCAGTTCTTAGCAACACTACCTCTGTACCTGGACTCGTATAATATTGTTTTCAGCACTCTACCAGACGCGTAAGTTGAGTTATCACAGCTCATTATGGTTTAAAATACCGCCTTCACCCATAGAAGTAGATTCAGGTCCACCCGGCACCCGTGCCTCCTCAGTGATAACACGCTCCGAGCCCACAAACGCTTCCAAAATGACCGGGTCATTACCCCACAATTGAATCTCATCACTCATCTCAAACTCGACCTCAGCCCCATGCGCAATTTGCTCATGCCTGATGATGGGTCGATCCACCTTAACACCATCGATAGTAAGGGATTTGATGTAAGGTTTCGTCCGAGCGCCAATAGCCGTAACTTTCAATTTCCCAGTTCCGGTAGACGAAGGCGTCGGTGAAGATCGGCTGTTCAAATCGATAGTGATCCGCTCGAAGAAAGGTCTAATGTAGCTTTAGCACTATAGAATTAATTAAACGGAGGAAAAGACGTGGACGCACGATCCAACTACGTATTCGCCGGAGACGGGGTTGACAGGATAGAATCCCATCGCACTGAAAATGTACCATGCGCTCATCTGTCCGCAGTCCTCGTTCTAAACCATGTTTTAGACCATTTTCAAGTGAGCAAGAGTACAAAGCGACATACTCCAGATAACCCAGTGGGGGTGTTGTTATAATTTGCGACTGCAATTTCCCTAACTTTCTCCTGAGCCTTGAAAGCAGCCCCCGCGAGGGAATAGAGGTAAGGTATATGATGCGATGGCTAACGCTCGCTTCGATAAGCATCCCGATGGAAATGGATCAACGAAGCCAAGATGAAAATCACCTCATTGCTATGATCATTATGGCCTCCATCGAAATGCTCATCCAAACTCTGCACAAACTTGACACTGCCGCCACGACGCTCGATCAGACCGGGTACGTCATGTACGACGTCGAATGAGTATGCCCATTTATCACCTATAACCTCAATCAATCAACGTGAGTTTCGGGCCATGGCGTCCACTTCAGCGTCTAACAAATAAGCTCAAGATTACCCACCCTCGGTCCACCCGTTGTCCTCGCCGGCCCAGCTACCATCGGCGTTACGCGCCTCCATGAAACCGGTGGCGTCATTGAACAACAGGAAGGGCGCTCGCATCGCTCGCTCGAGCAAGAAGCTCGTGATGTTCTCGGGTTTGCCTAGTTCCCGCGCGAGGACGTAGGCGGCGTAGTCGTCATCTAGCGTTTGGTCGTCAGTTTCGAGGCGGCGGTGTTTAGACTTAGGATTGACATGCGTAATCAAGCGTTCGAGAAGCGCTTTCCGAATGAATGTCATCCGCGACCCATCCCTTTCCAAGAACGTTATAGACGGAGGTCAAACCTGCACGGACTTCGTAATCAACATGCTAAAACGAATTTAAATATGAGCTGGATTGATGAGATGAAGTATACATAGACTTACTTCTTCTCGGTCAGCGTAGCTGAAAGTCAGAACAAGTCAGAGGCCATCCAGGTCGAATAATGTAACACCTTACACGACCTCCAAATCCTCCTCAGGTGGGACAGTGGCATCTTTCCATACTGCTTCCCATGCGAGCTCGCGGTCAAACCCAGTTATATTTTTCAAGACAGCCTCTGCAATGAGAGAATCTGCATGGGTTCCCACCTATCAAGAAAACGAGAAATTAATTATGAAGTGGCGGCCAACCCACGATCGCAACTGACCATAATGTTCGTCTCGACGATGTTTTTCCACATTGGTAACCAACCACCCTGGAATTAATTAACATCAGAACGACCAGAACTACAGAAACTGACACGAATACGCACTTCCTTGTAATCCGCCAACATGCTCGTTACCATACCAGGTATCCTTTCGGGTATAAACAGAATTTGCCACGCCCACTCCGCTCGGAATGTATCCTTGAGAATAGGTAAGATAGAGACAGTGTTCAAGTTGTGCGGTGCCGACTCACCCAAATTGAGTAACCAGTGTAAGACTCGCCACCCTCTTCTAGTTCGTGGACGACATTGTCATACCCAGAATAATATCGATTTTGTTCATGTTGTTCGCTCGGGAACTAACGCTCTGTATTAATCATCAGAAATTCTGGCAGAACCGACGAGCCAACCAACCTGAAGGGTATGAACCACCGCCGTCCAAAAGGTCTGCTCGTCGATATGAGCGCGTGTATCACTGGCTTCTGTCCTTCCATCCGCGTATACGTCGAGCCTAACGCGGTTCAGGATATCAGCCCAGGATTTACGCACTCTGTATGCAGTGTTTTCAAATGTCCCGGAGATGAGGTGTTTATCCTGGACATGGGCGGATTCAGTGAACGTCGACGAGGGATCCGGGATTTCGTTATCGATATTTTTGCGTGCCTGCTCCTCCGATATAAAGGAGGTCCCGACTCGAAGGGTAATAATGGTCTCTCCACCCTCTTTGGCGGGAAATAAGGCGTAGGTGCTGAGCAAAGGGCCTTGAGCAACGGCGGGGAGAGGAACAGGATAAGAAAGTGTTTCATTCTGGATGACGCCGTAGGACGGGTGAGGTAAGCTCTCGTCGAAACGCCCACAGAAATATCCTTTAAAGTGCTTGGAGAACGGTGTCGTAGATATCGGCGCGATGATACTGTCCTGTCGTTCATCCGACCATCCACAAATTTCCAGGGGTGTTTTGATTGAAATTCCACCAAGTGGGAAAGATATGTTGGTAGGCGTCGAGGTCAGAACGGAGGGCCGAGCAACCTCGAATAAGATGCGAGGCGAGAGAGGAGTTTTGAAAGTGAAGCGGAGGTGTGCCACGCGTGAGGCTAACGGGTAAATCAGAAGAGAATATAAACACGGTATCCCATACGCACTGGCAGTCTGTTCAAGCTTGATACTCCCACCATGCCCATCATCCAGTTCGACACTGTAATATCCTGCGCTGACCACTTCGCTCTTCTCTCCGTCCGGTCCACGGGTCACTTCCAACCCTCTCTTCTCAAAATCCACAACGACACCAGGCCCTACACCTGCACTAACGCTGATAGGTGCACTCTCGCCCATCCAAATCGCCGGCTGACGCGTCCCAACAACACCCATGACTTTATTTAACGTCCAATTGAACGGAGTCGCCGACACATAGTGAGGTTGTGTTTGGGCGACCCAACGGGTCATACCAAACGGTGGTGCAGTGCTTGGGATGGTACCGCCCGAGCCGTTTGGTGTGTCGCCTCCATTTCCGATGAGCAAGTTGACTAGGTCAAGGCCTTTGCTTGGTGGGACTGCGAATGCTGGTGGCGGGTTGGTGGACGTTCCTCCACAAAAAGGTAATTTCCCTGCGATAAAGCAGAGAAAAATCCCCGTTATAACGCCCATATTCTCCGCAGAGATTCTGTCGTGGAATCTGCTCTGCAGAAGTAGCCTGTTTGTTTTGGGGTGATGATGGTACCACAGTTACAACAATCGACGGCCCGGTAACTCCCCATGGACCACTCTTCATGAGATCATGGATTTTGTGCTTATGACAAGCGCAGCCTGAGCAGTAAGATTTTGTATAGAAAAAAAAAAGAAGTGGCAAATGATAACTACATATATGTGGCCAGAGAAGGAGTAAAAATATATCCCTCGGAAATCGAATGCATTAAGAGGGAATCGAACCCCCGGCGGGTCGAGCTTCAGCGTGAATGGCAACGACCCAGGTTACCACTACCCCATTAATGCTCGACGTCCCTTCCCAATCGTTATGCATATCTTGCTTCTGTCGGGTCGGGTGCTTAGTGCTTAGCGCTTATGTTCTGAACTCTAACTAGCCGTAAGTAACTGGAACTCGTAACTTTGGTCACTAGCCGCACAACTGAGTTTATCCTCCAGCGGAAAACCAAAATTATTGCCGTTTGCGCAAAAGTTGGCACTCGTGAGAAATTGATCATTTTTTGCATCTTCCGAGGCTGAAACTTGTTCAGCCCGTATCTCAACAACCAACCACTCATTTGCAATAATTTTAGTAGTTCTAGAATGTACTTGTCGATACGCATCCCACAATATAATTTATGTGCCACAAAACCTCAGAATTATAATTACCTATGAGTGGCCCCTCATCTTGGCCTGTGCAAGCTCTGGCGCCCTTTCCCGGTCAAAATATATACTAATAAAGCTATATATCAATGTAGGATGTCATTTTACAGTGTGTAGGGTAAAAAAAATTGCAGGAATCAGTCTTTTATTGTCCGAGAATGAGGAGACGCAGTGTGGGCTTCATCACACAGCCATATCCTTTTTCTTTCTTCCCTTCCACCACCTTCATGGCTTTTTTTTCTCTCCTTCTATGCAACATTGTTTTATAATTCTTATTCCAGCCTGATTTACCCAATATGGTGCGCCAGATTGGTCGAATACTACAACTTTTGTAATGATGGACTGCAGGCTATTTGCAGCCACATCAAGATGTTGAGCCATGTTCAAGATGCCCTTTTAAGGTTGCCTGACATGGGATTCCCTATTATCACGGCACTTGGGCTGTATGTGTGATGGAAGGGAGGAAAGAAGAAGGATATGGCTGTGTGATGAAGCCCACACTGCGTCTCCTCATTCTCAGACAATAAAAGACTGATTCCTGCGATTTCTTTTACCCTACACACTGTAAAATGACATCCTACATTGATATATAGCTTTATTAGTATATATTTTGACCGGGAAAGGGCGCCAGAGCTTGCACAGGCCAAGATGAGGGGCCACTCATAGGTAATTATAATTCTGAGGTTTTGTGGCACATAAATTATATTGTGGGATGCGTATCGACAAGTACATTCTAGAACTACTAAAATTATTGCAAATGAGTGGTTGGTTGTTGAGATACGGGCTGAACAAGTTTCAGCCTCGGAAGATGCAAAAAATGATCAATTTCTCACGAGTGCCAACTTTTGCGCAAACGGCAATAAAACAACGTGCCTAGGCCTTGATATGTAGAACCACCGATTGCAGAGGGTATGACATCATCGACGTTGGCGAAAGCACATCACGATGGCAACTGGTGGCAAATCCACTCGTACACACTTTCAACAGGATGGGCAGCGAGGTTGTGAATATAAGTAAGCAGAGAATAAACTCCCACTCATTCACGAATTGAAAGGGGTTTCGGAGGGAGCGGAGTGATGGCCAGGATGAGGCGAATTTTGAACGCACTAGTGCATTTCGCCAACATTTCGCATGGAATCGCCCGAAAGATTAGTTATTGGAAAAGTGGGGTGAGGCGGTGACAGCAAGCACAGAGTGAAGTAAGGTTTCATGCCAGCCTTGATTATTGTCCAATTCCTCGGCAGAGTGAGCAAAGATGTCCAGTGGAAACCCTTGGTGCCAGGTTGGCGTTGATATAAAGGAGACGTTTCATCAGTCACATCCCTTTCTTGCGACAAATTTCCTCCAATATTGCTATGTACTCACATTTCCTAGAAGGCGGGTCTGATCATATGGCACTCGGGATTGCAATCAGAAAACAGATGGAATCCCCACCTTCTCATGTTGTTGTGACTTTACACAAAAATACCAAACCCCCCTTCAATTGTAAACCTTCAAAGCACCCTCCACATAGATTGCTAAGATAAGTCGCAATGTGGGGTGGATTTGACAATGACTGCATTTTCCAAGCATTTTCAATCCTTTAGCCCCGCTTCTGTAGTATACAAGGCTTCCTTTACCGATCGTACTTGGTCAGTGGTTTCTCTCATCAACACAACAGTGAACACAATCTCCTTACCAACAACGGGTCCTACAGTTGCTAGGTACCCCCTCGTATTCCTCGCTCCCGGATCCCTCAGTGGGGAGGGGCCCATGTGGCTGGATATCCGCGGTTGGGATCGAGTTTTCATATATCGTGAACCGTAGGTCCTTCACATATATCTCAGTCTAGCTAGGAGAGATTAGGTCGGATGATTAGAAAAATAAAACCACATAAATAATTTTAATAATGGACGACCCTCCGTAACTAGAGTAAATGCCGCCGTTAGCGGCCAAAACCTTGCTTGAATTGCTACTATTACAATTGTTAAACTAAAACATTAACATCCATCTACATCTACAGTTTGGTTCGGAAATAAGGACGGTAAAAAGGTCAACAGCCTGAGTACCGGCGCATCAAAACCACTAGGGAAAAGGCCGGTCTGTGGTTGGAAATGGATGTAACGCGAATCAGGATGAAAGCCGTTCTGGACGCGCAAAACGACCTTGCAAGCAAGGTAACGATCTAGAACGCTATACACATTTGTAGTTATATTTCTGGATGATGCCAGCATCTGCATCCCCATAAGCCAGTCAACAGCCCCCAAACAAACCAAGATAGTGTCGTGGCACATTGGCCCCTTCTACGATGAAGAAACGGTGAGCGATGGAAAATGTGAAAATGCTGAACAAAAAATCTACAGCAGGCGGCAGCGCAGACCTGACCCAGCAGCCCACCGACGCCCAAAAAGGTGCGTGCCAGGAGACCCAGCTCTTTGTTAGAATATTGTAGTCCTCGACACTCGGTATCGCAGCCAAATCGCAGCCTGCTGCACGTCAGTGCCCAAGGTTACAAAATTGCATTTTGATTGTAATCATTGCCAACATTGAAAAAGGTGCCGCCATGAATATTCTGGAAAGATCCAAAGCCATCGCTTCAGAACAGCTCCAAACCATAACGATACAGCTGTAGGCAGACATACCACATGAATAACTGGTGGGGATTCGGACGGGCATTGGGGGGAAGCGTTTTCCCACTTTGTATCGCGTTCATCCGACCGGAGAAAGAGTCAGGGTCTACCTGTGTCTTTTTGATCCATAGAAGAGTGTTGAGCAGTCCAAAGTTGTTAAATGCGAAAATAAAACCCACATCTTGGATATATCTCTCCATTTGCTCCTTCGCATTCCTCAACGCAACAAGTACGGGGGGAGGAATATCCAATGATGCGATGATTCGGTGATGTTTCTTCTCACTGCCATGTGTGTTGATGATATGAGGGGTTCCAAGCTTATCCAGAGAAATCGTGTCTAGCTTCTCATTGTCAGCCTTGCGGTAAAGGAACAAGTCTGGATCCGTATCCTTCATCGGTTCCACCTAGGGGACAGTCTACTTAAACCATGCTTTCAATGAATGTGGGAAACGGAACCTACAAGCTGCACATATAAAATGTATTGATCTTGAAGGCGCCCCCATTGTTCGGTGAAGGAACGGTCGGATAATAACTCGGCCAGGGGGTGCGACGTGTCGAATTCGAGCTGAATCCAGTCCCACCACTTGGCATAACTATATGTCAGTTCCGAGAACTCTCCTAGTGCGTCTACTGCTTCCTGTAATTCGTTGCTTGCGCTGAGCGCATCTACAAGCTTCATGCTATCAGAGTTGCATGTCAATGACAGGACTTTTCTTTGCTTACTTCAATTACCTCTTGAATGTCTCGAATGGCACTGTGTGATTTGAATGCATTCTTCTGCGCCTCCGCTGACGATTGGAGTACAATGACCAACTGCGACGTATGTCGGAAATTCCCGAGTGCCTATAAAAGCTTGTTACGGCGCGTTGTGACACGTTATAACTCAGTTCGGAAATTTCCGACATAAGGAAGTAAACATCGCCGTCGTCCACCTCGCCGGCAAGGAATAAGAATTGTTCGAAGGCTATAAAACCAGTCCGGACTGCTGATACAGCCGTTTGGATGGCATTCGCATATTTTTGTAGTAGTTTTGCGCCTGGAATGGTCCTGCTAAGAAATGGGTGTCAGTAACATGGACGGGAAGAGCGACGGTTAAAGAACTTGATCCTGTTCTCCAAATATTTCGCAAACAAAGCCTCTGCCGTTGCTTCCGCATATTTCCGGAAGTCGAAATCTTCAGGGAGGGTGAAAGTGAGAGCGGTCTCCATCCCTAGAATCTTTTTGACATTAGGTGAGGGAGTTGGAGTTGGACGATTTGACGCTTTACTATCTCGTAGGCACGAGGGTGCTGCTCTGCATGCACCGCAAGCATGGGCGCTGCTGCTATGCTTTAACAGGCCCGAACCACAAGTTGAACAGCCCCATAACACTGCCTCTTCCTTCTATCAGGGAAATGACACATTGCCTTATTGAGCACACTTGGTCTTGTTCGCCGCCGCCATATCTTAGTACCATGATAGAGTGACGAGGCGGTATCAAGGGCAGGAGGTCGCTTAACGATTTTCGAATTGCAACACCAGCGATACCAATTCGTGTTTGTGGAATTCGACGGATCTCCAGAGAATTTTGTTGGTAACCCGTGTTTGACTAAAGCGCCATCCAGTTCCAATAGCATACGAGTTCCGGTAGAGGTCTTCCCCGATCGAAAGTATATTCTTGGAACCTTGGAGCGGCCATGTAAACGAAGACGAAGCAACCCTTTGAACATCGAGGACACGATTGCCTGAAACGTTCACGCGCCGATTCATTCGTTTTGTGATTTGTTAATATTCTTCACTACATCTCTTAGCCGGCAGATTTGATCCTCGTATTGGCCTGGAGAATGAAACCAGAATACGGATGGAATCACCGCTCATTCTATTGTGACTTTACACGAAAACATCAAACCCTACATCGACCGCAGGCCTTCGCAATATCCTCCATATAAATTTTTGAGGTAAAATTCAAGTTCGTCCATCGAACAGATTTCTCGGTTGGAAACAAAGTTCATTGGTGAAAACCTCCATGATTTGACAATGCTGATGATTATGTCGACCGCCCTTAAAGAACGAAACATTTCTCGCGAGATGACAGTATTTAGACTTTGGATATTTTGCTCGTGCACACCTGATGTGTATTCTGCGGGGTCGATGGTGATGGAGGGTTGTTCCAGGTTATTGCGGCCTCCCAGGGTGGAAAGTTCTTGCAAGAGACTTCCAAGTCGCCCCTGCCCATCGTGGTAAGAGGATAAAAAACCCATCGCGTTTGCAACTTTCACATTTAAAGTGGCCAATAATTGAGATAGGTGAGCGAGAATAAGACGAGAAAGCCCTTTGAAGGTGGACCTTGGGGAAACTAATAAACCGAATGAGCCTTTCTCATAGACTCGGACCATGGCGCAACTTGCCGCGCAAGTAATTTGCAAGTAAACTCCTTGAGCATAACCGCGCATCTCACGATTTTCTCGGTATCCAGCTGACTTCGGCTTTCTTCCCATGTAACCTGGAGACCTTGAATGTATGTAAAATCGAAGGGAACGAAGGGAGGATTAACCGAATGGAGGCACTGCACACCTTCGATCCCAGATTTCTCCAGCTCGCGGGGCCACTCAAGACGGCCGATGTGGTAATTGCGAATTCGAGGGTAAGGGGAGCAGTTCTTGGTACCATATCCATGGCCATTAGTCTCTGGGACGACGGCCAGTGAGATGTTGAGACGCCTATCTTCCGAAATGTCAAGCACAGCATGGCGCCTGGTCATTATGTTCAATGGAAACTATCAATTTTCAAGAAGACAAGGCTCCTAAGATCGCCTGCCAGAGGTATCGACGTCCGTCATCGGCGCAGAATGATACCCAATCTAAAGTGTCCATTCCAATAACGAACCATGCGAGGGAATTGACGTGGTGCAGCCGTGCAAGGATGTTACCAAGCCTTGCAGCTGTCAGGGAAGGTCCCGTGATGAGATGTTCTCGTAGCAAGCAGAACTCGAAGGATTGTACATAGCCTGCTATCCATGGCGACGATTTTAGTATAGCACGAAGCCGGAGGATCGGTTTCAGATGTTGTCTAGTGCTGATGCAGCACTTGAGGTCGATCGTATGGAATATTTTTCGTTGTGAAGGGGCTCGGAGATCCGAGCAACTCAGGGAGAAGGATCGAAGTGTAGCAACGTCCTCAACTCGATCAAGTTGGTCCAAGATTTGGGTGAAGATGTCGAAAAGAAGACAAGCCATTGCGAATAACAAAAAAAAATCTTTTGGGAGGCGGGGCTGAGTAGATGGCAGGGTTGAAACATATTGAAACGTTCTCGATGATGTAATCCAGTGATCGATAATTTGACGGAGTGATAATTCCAACTGGTCAGTGATGGTGTTTGGCTGACGATATAGCGTATATCACCGACTTTGAACTCATAACACGTGCGACCCCCTAATGTGCATAGGGTGTGCGACGCTCCCTCCTTACGTCAACGGTCATTGTACCATCTCCCTTCAAGGCATGAATTGTTGTACACACCGATTTCCTTGGTTGCTTTCCCGGTTTAACCCTCGCCACTCTCGTGCCCAGGCCATACGACTGGAAGAGGAAGACTCGGAGGACGAGCTGCCCCAACTCATTGAATAATATGCAAGTGTAGTTATATTCTGTGAAAAAGGCGTTAAACCATGTCTTATATGCCTGAACGAGAATCAGAAGGATTGACGAGGGAGGCGCAGAGGCCGCGGTAGGTTCGAAACGGATGGCTAACATCGTCAGAGCGTCGACGATGAGCGGCGTTCAACATGGGTAGCTTCGGCTGCTTACCATGCTCTAGCTTCTCTTGATCATCCTCGCTGTTACCGCTGCCGAATCCCATACGACTGTCGACGAGTATCCCCATGGTCGACGTGTTGGCATTGGGTTCGACCGACGGCGTGTTGGCGACAGGCGTTGGGTTCAAGACGTTGGCATTGGCATTGGGTTTGAAGTGTTGGCGTTGTGATCGAGGCGTTGGCGTTGGCGTTGTGATCGACATTTCCAGCAGAGTTCTTATCGAGGAAGCGCTGTTGATTTCTGTGTCGTCGAACCCGCATCGCCATCCGCTGTTGTTGTAGAACCATGGCCGGTCTGGTTGAACCCACATCATTGGAATCTGCCTCATTGATGTGGATTCCGCGCCGTTGAGCTAGCATCATTGTCGTCCAATCCGAGTCATTATCGAATACTAGGCGCAGGTGTCGTTGAATTCGCGTTGGTCTCCATTATTCTGGGGCATCTGAACGCTGGCGGTTGGATGGTGTGTGTGATCCGCTCTTCGTTTCACTCCGCACACAGCTGGGATTCCCAGGCATGAGTATCCGCCACTGTGCGCAGAGGGTAGAGTTTGCTGCGTGGGATAAGGGTGGTCAGCGGGGAGGAAAGGGCGAAACGAATTCGCGACGTACCACCTGAGCCCTGATTTCCCTCCGTTGAGCAAAACGAGCCGGCCCACATCCCTCTGGAGAGGGGAGGGGCCAAGGAGGGGCACGAGTGCGAGAAGAGGAGTTGACACGTGGGAATGTTGGACAAGCTGGGTTCGTGTAACGACCGTGACTCTCTTTTACTATCTTTCTATCCTATCTTATCTTATCTTCGCTTCCGAGCTTATCTTCTTGTAGTTTCCAGTTCATTCTTTTTCCATCGTTATGATTCCTTTATGATTCGTTTTGATTCGTCTTCGTCTTAGCTAGTCATTTCGTAGTATGACTCCCTTCGTGACTCGATTACTTTACTTAGTATAAATAGTGGCCTGTATTTACCTTGACCCCCAGTGAATTTCAGAGTGGTTTATACTGTTCTTACTGTTCACTACCCCCAACTTTCCGTGTGCCGATTCAATCACTCGTTATCTCCCATATCAAGTGATCCCGTCGTCACAGTTCGACTCGCACTCGGACCGGCGATTTGCCTTAATTGACCTCGGATTTGGTTGTTGAGACTGCCAAAAAATAAGAGAATTTAAACTAAAAATTAGAGGTACCTGCAGGTTACCCACAAGTAGGAAAATATCCTTAGGGATCCGTATTGGCGGGTGAACGACCCGCGGGTCACGCTACCTGCAGGTATTCCCACGGGTATGCCCACAGGTTATACCCGCACTTGACCCGCACGTACGCAGCCTTATTCATGGTCAATTATCGGATCCCGGGACGTCTCTGTATATTGGAGGTTATGATAAAAAGGCTAGACGGTCGGATGACGGTGGCGTAGTGCATGCGGTAGGCCATGTCTCTCTTGGCCAGACTGCGATTACTTAGGTTCCCTACCACCTGCTTCTTTCAAACTTCGCAGGCTACGTTCAGCGGTAATTAATGATGGTGAATTCTGTGGTCCACTCTTAATGTGCCCGTGCTATACTACTTCGAGAACAATATATACCCCACCTCGTGTTGTGCCATCGTGTTGGCATAGATTTCCCGAAAGGTAAAGGAGTAGTTGTGTTGCATGTAGTGTGAAGGTCGGACGACTCGGAAGAGGGAAGGTCGTCCGGGCTCCAGGGCTAAGCGATGATGAGGATGAGGGCAGATGAACTCCGTCCCCATGGCTCCACTGTACGCACTCCAGGTGATGGGTGGATTTGAAAAGAGACGTAGGTTGAAGCTCGGTTCGAGACAACGCGGCGCCAGGGCGCAGTTATTGAGTTATCGAGTGTGGAAGGAAGCAGTTCCGAAACAGGAAGGTATGTCTGACACCAGAAGGAATACTGGAGTGATGGTCACCTGGGTGTTTCCAGATTGAGACGACTGCCAATGTTGGAGTGTTGGAGAAGTTGAGAATTGGGGTGGGTTTCTCCAAGGGTTTCTATTCAGAGAACAAATGAAGCCAAGTGACCAGAGACGAAACGTGAATGGAATGCAGGACTCCCTGTCGTTTTACAAACCTTATCTCAGAAAATAGCCTATGTTGCCCAACAAATGGAATCCGATTCCCGAACCTAGGAGTATGTAGAAATCAGACTCTAGTAGATCACAGGGGTAAACCACCCAGTGCAGTAAGGAAGAAGTAAATGTGAAGTGAAGTGAAGTGGCTCACCGAGTCACGGTTACACGGACTGACCTGCTTACCTACGGTGTCACCGGTATATACACATTATACAAGACAAGCTTAGCTATAGGACAAAGAGAGATAAAAGGGATGGAAAGGAATAAAGGGTGTGGCAGGGCCACGGTGAGATCGTTGAACAGAGTGCATGTCTTGATCCTTCGGGGGTTAAAAGGGCCAAATAGAGGATCCCATGTGCACAATATCGAAGTCTGTCTGGGATAGAATGCAAAAAGTAAGAACCTTTAGAAATTTCAGCTTGTGCATTTATGTTTGCACAAACAACCGCTTGAACATATCGTCCTGATCAGATTCACGAGTTGAAGCGATTTCTCGACGACGTAGTGGTGTGTTTAAGGAGAAAAAAAGAGTGCATTTTTGGGGGATAGTACTTAGTACGTTGACCGGTTCCCCTTCAAACGCCCCACCTACGTCGCACTTGACAGCTTTGCCGTCATTTATTCCTCATCTTTGTGTCATTACTTTCTTCCTTCAACATGAACACGACAACCGAATAATAACCATGTATGTTTCTGATTCCATTCTCCGACTCCATGAGGCGAGTGGCTTCTGAAAAGATTCGAGATCCCATTCAATGGTTTTAGGGCTTCGACCCACCAGTGACCAGCTGTCAGATAAAAATAAGGGTATGTTCAGCTGGTTGCTATTTATATTTTGGCAGGGCGGCCGCCCAGTACCGGGGCTCGACCAGGCTCGATTTGTCACTCTATTACAGCTAATTTCGTATTCATAGACCCGCTGAGAATTCAATGATCTGCGTGTGCAAATCAAACTTACTGAATTTATTGCAATGTCGTATCCCATGTCCCAACGTCTCCAACATTGGTTCAGCCCATCGGTTAGATCACTAGTATTTTTTGGTGAGCGCCGAGAAAGAAAACTAAGTATACTAAATTAGGCAGTGGACACCCAACTCGTGGAAGATGTGGGGGTATCATGATGCTGCTGATACGTTGTAATCGGGAATACAAGGGTGGTCAACGGTATGCATGGGCTGCGTTCGGCGTTCGGTGACGCTCGCTTGAATTTGCAGCTGAGGGCTTTACAGCTCATTGCTGAGTCGTGAAGCCCGAAGTAGCATTACATGTTTGCGACTATAAACTCGTCTGCAGTGACTGTGTGACTCAAGAGATTCCTTCGTCTTGCTGTATGAGATTTTGTCCGGATTGCATTGAACTTATCAGCGGCCAACTCAAATTTTTGACAGGAAGTCAGCTCAGAGCTGAGTAACTCTTTCTGGATGGTGTTCGCCAGTCATATTATATCTCTACATTATGTACTAGTGCACTGCGGTGTTGCGTTTCCACTAGGACACTAGTCTTATCTAGTCAAGTATTCATTACCGAACAAAAAGGCCTGAGATGATAATCACGGAGGACCGGAGCGTGTCTTTGTCATTCGAGACTTTACCCAATGATAAGCCTATGAGCCTATGGAATGGGCCAAACAAACGTTCCAACTGACACTCGGAATCCTGAGGACAACACCTGTAACACATCGCATAAAACGAGGCGTTAGGAACTGTAGGACATTCCAGTTCGTGCGTCCATGTTTGTATAAACAACCGTTTTGGATATCACGACAGGTCGTGCCATGCTAGAATATCCTCTTGATGCATCGCAATGCGTGGGGCAACCACTCCGGCCATAGTGGAGAGGTGGCATAATAGTTAGTAGTAAACATCCCAGTTGAACGGTACTCGGTCCCTTAGCCCCACAACATGTATAATTGAAGCTTGAAGCTTGAGCAATTGCTACGACTCACGATCAGGGAGGCGCATTCAAGCCACCAAAAGTGGTTGTTTTGTGCTAACATAGGTGCACAAGCTGGGATTTCCGAAGGTTCCTAGGTATTTGCATGCAGATGTAAAATTGAGTAGAAAATAGGTACGTGTAACCATCCTATAACGGTTTTATTTTTCTTTGCGCTTCCACTCTCCCGGTTATGACCAAATGCACATCGGGAAAATGCCGTTCAACCTGTGTCTGGAGACGGCCATTACATCAAATGAAACTGAAGCATGGGGCCTCTTTCGCTCACATCCACTATGCACCTTTAGAGGTTATACGGCACAAGTAAATTTCCGAACTGCGATCGCTCAGGAGACCAACTGGCTTCTGGGCCCTGACAATTACACGCCTGACTCTCTGCCTCCAACATTAAGATCTTGTGATTCTTGTCTTGCGTCTTTTAGCAGGTGGGGAATAATTTCCTATGTATTAGCCAGAATAGTAGTCAGAATGGTCTCGTTACTGCACCCGACAGAGGGGCTTTTGATAATGCCTTATTCTCGAAAACGTCAGCGAAGTCAGCTAGATATATTCGGATAAATGGCTCCGACTTGGCTCCGACAGCCGTCTACAAATAGATACTTGGCCAAAAATAACACAATAAACCAAAAAAAAGTTAGACCGTTTTCTTGTAAGCCAAGACAGCCCTTAATCTTGCGCACAGAAACTAAAGCTTTGAAAAACAATACAACAAGGGTCGGAAAATGGTGGGATTCTGATTTTTGGGTGACGTCAGACACGCCACCGGCAATCCACGGTGCGCAAACTTGATCATGATCAACTCTCATGACCGATATTGAGCGCCGCGAGGTGCTATCGATAAGAAGAATGTGACTGTAAGTACCCCAAAACCTCATCACCACGGATTCAAACTACTGGGACAGACAGAAGGACCCCATTTCAATAAGGCCAAGACAGCCCTTGATCGAAGATCTTGTGCGATTATGGCGATTAGTTGACTGTAACCTAATATGGTATTGCTGGAAGAGTTGAGGTTAAAGACGAGGGAGCGGTCACCAGTCTACGTTTCTCCGAGTCCAAACAAACAGAAATATAGAATACGGAGCGTGCGCGTCGTATAAAAGATTGTGCGTACCATTTCAAGTCTCGTGAGTCGTACGCAGGTTCCCCTACTTCCGACCACATTCATATCTTCTCCGTAACCACAGCTAGTAAGTCGTCCCATGTATATCTCCTGCTTGTTGATTGACCGATGCACGTCAACGTAGTCACTTTCTTTGTTCTGAACGCCATGGGTCCAGGTCGAGTCCGTTACTCCCTCCAACACCTTCAGGATCAATACGAGAAGAGTCCGGATCCGAGTCATTCGATGCTTGCAACCCTTATCCAGGCATTCCGCGGTATTCAGGCTCTTCCACCCAAAGATCCAAAGTCCTTCTTTCACCTCGCTGGCTTGCATGGCTTGCCTTTCCGTGGACCGGGAACAACGGACCCAAATTTCTGGGGAGGGTACTGCTGGCATGCCAGTGTTCTGTTCCCTACCTGGCATCGCAGTTATATGCTTACCTTTGAGAACGCACTCCGAAGCATTGATGGCTGTCAAGATGTCACTCTCCCATTCTGGGATGAGACACTTAATCTGGAGCCGCCAGTGATTCCATGGGTCCTCACTTCCCCTTACTTCCCCCCGGAAGGTCACGACCCCAATCCGCTTTACTCGTACAAGCTCGCGAAAGGACTTCTGGATGACGAGGTCGAAAACGAGCGCTACAGAAAACCGGCAGGATATCAAACCGTCCGATACCCGCTCTCAGGTGAGTATCATGTCGTAGCGGCCCCAGCTCCTTGTTACAGTCTCCGAATGCTAATTTACGTTGTATGCTAGGCTTGGAGGGAACGTACACAGCAATATATGCAACAAAGGCGCATAACGCGAAGTACCCAGATCCAGATGAGAACACGACGATCCTCAATAAAAATGTATCTGAGTGGCTGCTGGGGACCGTCAAGATCCCGAACGACTCGAAGAACACACCACGGCCAGACACCTACTCCGTTTATGCGAAATTTTTGCGGTGTCTCGCAGCGCCCAACTACACAGTCTTTTCGAACACCACCTCCCAGAACCAGTGGATTAGAGAAAGCGTACGGGACCCTAAAACGAGTCACCACGTCGTCGCATTGGAAAATCCGCATAATGAGATCCATCTTGCTGTTGGGGGGTTCTACCAGAAGGGCCTGTTTAATGCCGATCCTATTCCCGGCGCCAATGGCGATATGGGCGATAACGAGACAGCTGCCTTTGATCCGATATTCTTCTTCCATCATTGCTTTATCGACTATACCTTTTCACGATGGCAGCTCCTCTGGGGCCGTACGAAACGCGGTGACCTGACTCTCATTCCAGGTTATCCTGGGACTTTCCTGGGGAAAGGCGATGGGCAGCCGCGGGATTTCCCTCCTGGTACCACACTTTATATGACTACACCCCTTGACCCGTTCCCATATAATTCGAACGATGTGACTGATATCAACGAGTTGGGTTACACTTACGGTCCTGGTTCCCTCGATGATGTATTCGTGGTTGTTCCGGGGAGGTCAGGAAAAATACCCTTCGACATCAATCATCCCCAAGTCCCGGATCCCATGAAGCTTGCAGGCAGCAATCCAGATGGCGATAACCTCTTCCCCGTCACAAAACGGGTACACAATATCACCCGCAATCAATACGATGGTTCGTTTGTCGTTCGGTTGTGCGCTCGGGGACATGATGGCGAGGATGTTGAGGTTGGCAGGGAAAGTATTTTGAGTCGTTGGAACGTGAAACGTTGCAGTAATTGCCAGAGTCATCCCAACGTGGACGTGTATATTCCCCTCGACGCAGCAACGTTGGAATTTTTGGAGGCTCGGGCCAGTCCCACGGGCCAGAAGCCAGAAATCAGCTGGGTCGTAAAGATTCAAACCCACGACGGGGTGCGCGAGTATCCTATTGGGCCCCCAGGCGAAGAACGCGGTAGTGAGTGGCCCAAGGTAGACGATCTTTGATTGCTCGTGAATGTGAAGGTAGGTACTCCAATTCTGTTCGAAATCTCTCTTGTGTGCTCCATCAGAGTCCCTGTGTGTTATAATGTCCTTCAACAGTGCCCCGTTCGTCGTATATGATTCCCTCATTCATCTTATATGCCTTACCTTGTTCGTCTTCTATCCCTTTCCTTCCCTCGTTCGTTTTCTATGCCTCACCTTGTTCGCCTTCTATCCCTTGCCCTCCCTCGTTCGTTCTCTATGCCCTCCCTCGTCCATCTTCTGTACAAAATGTAACCTTTTGTTTACCCCTGACTCTGTAACAAATCGATCTGTATGCAGAATCTCAATCACTACCACGTTGCGCCAAGGCAGAAGCTGCTGAGCTATTGGAGCGGGATCTGTTCGTAGCTGGTTTGAATGCGAAGGGGAGAGTCACAAGAGCACAGTTAGTTATATCCGAGTCTCGAGATTGCTAAGTAACGATAAGTTATAACAGCAGTAGATGCGCCGCTGGCTAGGTCTACAGCGAAAGGGATCGATATCAATAAGGCTCACAAAATAACGAGACAGAAAAGGTTTAAAGATAAATCGGACCGGGGACAAGAAACGGGAGCGGACCATGACGGCGAATGACGAAACGCTTTGGAATTCAGCCTGCTGATAATTTGTACACTTGTTGAACTGTCCAAAATCCGTTTCTTGTTGGATTCTACAAAAAAATATGAATACAATACGATCTTCCGCCAACTAACTCCACCTCATCTCTCCTAATGCTGTCCATGACTGAAATGGAACTGGAACCCTCCCTGCCCACCACCAGGGAACCCATTCGGCATCCCCCCTTGCTGCTGGAAGAATTGCGCAAACGGATGTCCACCACCACCACCTTGGTACCCGGCGAACGGATTACCGCCCTGCTGCGCCATGGGATCCATCGGGTCTTCGCCGTTGTCGAACCGCGTGCGAAGCTCGGGGTTGGAGAGCACTTCGTACGCTTCGTTGAGCAGCGCCATCTTCGCTTCTGAACCGCCTTTGTCGGGGTGTGCGGATTTGGCGGATTTGCGGCTGTTGGGAGTTAGATAGCCGTAGGTAAAAAAATTTAAAGAGAAACGTACAATGCTTTCTTGATTGTTTTGGCGTCCGCGTCGCGTGATACCCCAATAATCTTGTAGTAATCCTTCTGTTTGCTTTGTTTCAACAATTTCTGAGCCTTTTGCAGTCGTTGGTGGATCTAAACCGGTGTTTAACACAAGCTAAGAAAGAAAATGGAATGACTTACATCCCGATCGCCTCTCCCACTAGCCTCAAATGCCCGCTCGAAAACCCTTACAGCCTCCTCCCACTCCTCCTTCACCAACAGCGCCTCTCCGCGTCCCACCAAACCATCCACATCTTCCGCACACCCATCGAGCGTCAACAGTTCATCACACCACTTCTCCATTTGAATTCGATATTCAGTGCCTTGCGAAGTATCGGCGACACGGGTATACGATTTACACAGCGCCCGAACCAGCTTCTGACGGTTGGGGGAGACTTTCGAAGCGAGAGGAAGGTGGATTTGGGGTGTCTTCTTGGATTTCTTGGACGTCGGTTCTGGTTGGGCAGGTAGTAGTGAGGGGGGGACGAGGGGTAATAGGTCCGCCTCTTGTCCGACGTGTTCCAGCATCGCTTCTTCCCATCGTTTCCAGAGATTCCCAATTTTCCCTGCGCCTGTCCCGACCATTAATTTGATCGCGCCTCGCCAGTCGTCTTTGCCCACGAGGTCGTCGAGTGCGGCTAATGATTTGTCAAAGGATTTGAGCATTCGCCGGAGAGAAAGACAAGGCTTCGAGTCGGGGTCGTAGTGTAGACATTGTTTCAGGGAGTTGAGCGGTGCGGGTGAAGAAGGGAGTAAAAAGTATGATAGACGGAAGATTCTCGTCAAGAGTTGCGTCGAGGGAGGCAGAAGATGTGAAAGGCGCCTTGAAGGAGATTAGCCGACGAGTTGAAAGCAAATTCAGCGACGTACGTTAAGTCCCCTACAGCACTCTCCACATCACCCGCAGCCAGAGCACACTCGGCTCTCCAAGTCCGGATAACGGTCGAATGGCTAGCCACCCTGAGTGCTTTACTCGAACTCTCCACACACGCATTCCAAAGCTCCGCAGTGCGCTCCTTCTCCGTCTTCTCCTTCATCTTCTGCCCCTCTTCTATATCCGCCTCGAGATCCTCCACCTCTTTGTCTTTCTTCCCTTTCTTCGCTTTTAGGTAGAGACCGAGAGACGTGCGTGCGGAAGCAAAATCCCCGTCGCGTGTGTAAATTCGGGATTTCATCAAATGGGCATTGTCGAACGTGTTGGAAGTGAGCGAAAGGACTTTCTCAAAGTCTTCTAGAGCAGAAGCGTGCCGTTGCAACGAGAAATAGGCTGTAGCGCGTTTATAATATAACAAATAATCCGAGGGGGATTGGTCTGCATTTTCAATTAGTATTTGAAGAATATACAAAGTGGTAGGCGCGAACCTATTGCCTCGGAATATATTCTAGCTGCCTCGTTAAACTGTCCCGAGGATAGAAGCACATTCGCGCGGTTGATTAGTGGCAGAAGTCCTGGTGGGTATAGTCCTCCAGCAGAGTCAGCTGAGGCCGATACAAAAAGGAATTCTTTGGGAGAATTGGCGATGAGTAGTAGTAGGGATGTCAGTGCAATGAACCGCATCGTCGTAATGAGGCTAAAATTTGAGCGTTGAGCACGGAAACCGTTTCACCCAGCCGGCGCGGTTAAATAAAAGGATTAAGATGTGTCCGTTTCCAAATGATTGGAAGAGACAGGAGAAGAACGGATGGCAGTTGAGAGGAAGAACGGTTGGAAGGTTCAAATGCAAGCACAGATATATTTGGGCATACACGTAGCATTCCCACGATCTCCACGATCTTATCTTATCTTATCAATTGTCCGGAAATACCAAATTTCCTTGAGTAACGGCGCTTATGAGTTTGTGAAAACACACAAACTGTAAGTTATACCTCGGCAAGAATTTTGTATTCCTCGGACGATTACCAGGACCATACTCTGCGCCATCAGAAATCACCAATCGCAGTACATAATTGTGTATGGCGGCTCAATGTTGCGACTGGCACGCCATCATGGCTCAGATTTCCTGTCGGAAAACCCGAAAAAAATATAAATGCGCCGATATGTGCCCATATGTTGGCATCAGACCGTTAGATTTCGTGGTACTCTCTCATTTTCAGAACGTTAATACAAATTTGATAAGCCTTATGAGCCGGACCGATACTTATCCCACAAAATTCAGGTTTTTCACGGCAAATCAATGTATTTCGAACTAGATACAACCCTATATAATGGCAGGCATTATACTGGCGATGTCCGCTTTCGCTTCCAACAGGAAGACGGAAAAGCGAGCACTCGCGGTGCCGATCTGTGTGAAGGATCAGAACCACCGAGCGTCTGAATATTTCACATTCTCCCTTCCTCAAACAAGGATCCATGCACATCGACAGGAGGGTGTATGGTAGCACGCGCCTGATGAAGTGTGACTGAAGATTAGTTGAATGAACGTTTGGCCTGGAATATAATGTGATTGTGCAAGGGAAAACACGGAAATAAGACTCACCACCTCCAACATAAATCCGGCGGAAAAACTGCGCGATAGTGTGAGTAGAGAGGGCGATTACCCCTGTAGGTAGGGCATCAATTCCGCTAGCGGAGCTATGAGAGGCTATGGGCAAAATCCAGGTAAAGGAGGATGGCGGTGGGGGTTACACCGACTCCTGCCAAAATGTCGGCCTTGAGAACAGAGCCGCAGGAAGGAACAGGTGCAACCGAGGCAGCGCTGGCGATCGTGGCTCGTGTTAGGGTGTTGCCAGTGTAACCGGGCTTGCAAAAATAACGAGGGCGGCGGTGGGGATCTCGCCGCCTCGTGTTGGGAACTGTGGTGCGAATGACCTTGTGAGAGCGATGCGAACCAGGCTACCACCGTGCTCGTTTTTCCCTGCCACTGGTTGATGCCTAGTAGGACCAGCCTTGAAGGGCCGGCAACTGACTTACTTTTCACGTTCAATTTAGTTCAGCCATGATACATCCGCGTTTGCATTGGTAACGGCAACTTGGACCCTGCATGTACCATAGATGGAGGAGAGAGGAACCCATTGTTCTATTTTTATTCCAACGAACTTGGAATAAAACATTTATTGTGCTTGGGCTAACTTATTGACTTAAACTCTCGTTCGGACTCGCTTGAATCGAATCTGGAAACTTATGGCATATGTACCAGCTTAGCCTGAGGTGACATGACCTGATAATGTGCTGATATGTCGGCCCACAGAGACCGATCGGCTCTTATAAGACCATCAGCCGCCGTAAGTACTGACATGTTAATTGAGATTTTTTCCAACACCGTCATTCTTATTCGCAGATCCGGTTTTCACTGGGAAACGTTTCAGTGGCGTGCATTTCCAGTCCATACTTCAAGCTACTTCCAATCAGTGTAAGTCTACTTTCGCATTAATTATGGTTGAACAACTCCCGTCACCCCTCGGGGTGTTTGCTTGACAGCTAACTGCTATCAGTATGGCATTCCAGAAGTGAGGGCATCTGGGATATGGGAATTCCGAGTGTCCGGCGGAGTGGCGGACTCCGGGAGTTTTCACAATCACGCCTTTGCCAAACAAACCAAGGCGTGTTACCAAACATCTAAATCCTGCTCATTCATG
>Ga0307517_10001809_pt1 | contig 35117 bp, 13 predicted proteins | sample 23_EM_MG_FD_194515 | JGI IMG/M metagenome (GOLD analysis project Ga0307517, IMG submission 194515) | Populus trichocarpa ectomycorrhiza microbial communities from riparian zone in the Pacific Northwest, United States - 23_EM | ecosystem: Host-associated > Plants > Roots > Unclassified | place... | reverse complement strand
TTAAAATGAATGATGACCAAATTGGATATAAAAATTAAATGAAATCAAATGTTAAGGGACAAAATTGAAAAACAAAATCATCTACAAAAGACATTAAAAGCAAAACAAATAGTAATAAAAAAACAAGGGTCAAAATTGACACAAATACAATTGATATGACACTTTTAAATTTTTAAAGGGTTGGTGCGAAACCCGAGACAAGGAGAGAGAAAATAGGGGAAGAAAAATGTTTGTTGATATGCCGCCAACACGTGCTCTACCTCATGGAAGATCTCGGTGCACCACTCCAAATACCACCGTGGAAGGTGATGTTTGTAGGTTGGACAGTGTTGCTTGCGCTACCTACATGCTGACGTGTGCAACCATTTCTTTTGTTCAATAATATTAATATATATTAAAATACAAAATGTTCTTAATTCAACTTAATTATAATTAAAAAAACCAAGAAAAAAAATACACTAAAATGCCTATGTACGCGACCTTAATTTCTTTTGTATAATTTAGATATGTTACTATCTTTAGAAAAGTGAAAAGATAAAAAAGCATCTAGATATCAAAGTGACTACTTTTTTTGCTTAGTAAATAAGTTATTTTACTATGTAAGCCATGATAAATATAATAATAATTAATAAATCATGAGAAAAATATCATAATACCGAATATACTTGAGATTTCTTTTTGATAATGACAAAACTATTATTTTATTGTTACAATCCATCACGAAACTATGTTTTGGTGAATAGCAAAAGAATGAATTTTTTTTTTAATTTAGTGTTTAAATATTAGCTTTTCCATCCTTAATAGTTACTTCCGTAGTAATTTGATTTTTTTTAATAATAAAATATATTTTTAGATAATTTTTAATATACTGAACCCAAGTTATCTCTTCGTCAGATCATGACAAATTATTCACAAAAGTCAACGAGATTTATAATAATTTTAACTCTCACCTACTTCGAATTTTGAACCCCGATAGCATTGTGAAGGCCATAGGGAAAGCTTGCTTGTAAGTGAATATTTGCATGATTTGGATGTAAAGATGACAATTCCATCCAATTGTACGGATGTTTGGTGTTATTTGATATCGATCGAATCGAATTTTTATTCTGATTGATTGAAATCAAATTAAAAAATATAAAAATCTGATTTGATTTGACTAGAATATATAGACGTAGGTACCCCAATCTGCCACACGATTTTTTAACCTATTTTTTTTTTTTTTAATTTTATAGGTTTGTAATTTTTTTTTAATATAATGCGTCGATTCTTACACTATAATTCACGGAGGATTTTTTTAGCATTATATATGACATTTAAATTTATTTTATGATTTATAGAAAAATATATACTTTGTTTTTTAAAATTAATTTTAAATAAAAAAATCAAGTGTACAATGAAATAGAAGATCCATCCTAACTTATTCCTATCTGAACTTTGAAGAGAGAGAATATATTAATATGTTGATCATTAAAAAATTATTTTAACTTAAAAATTTAATTTATTAAATAATATCTCAACTTATATATAATTTATATTATAATTAAATTTATTTTTTCAAATGAAAATTTTTTAAAATTGAAACTTGTATAATCAGTACTATGTTGTGATTTTATTAATTATAACGGAATGATAAAAATCTGAATTCTTAACCACTTTATCAAGAAGTCTCTAATATTATATTAAAAAATTATTTTAATCCAAACGCTTAATTAGTTAAAGAAAATTTAAAATATAATTTATAATAGATGATTTCTAAATATATAATTTATCCCATATTCTAATATATCCTTCCAAGTAGAAATCATTTAAATTTTAAATTTGCATAACCCATATTATTTTGAGATTTTATTAATTAAAATAGAGCAATGATATAGTAAGTACTCGGTTAATAATAATAGAAGATGGAAAATAATATGATTTATATCATATTATAAGGCATGATAGTAGGGAAGGACCACCACCTCAATGATTTATATCAAATTACAAGGCATGATGGCAGGGAAGGACCACCACCTCAATTCAAACTTGATAATTGGCCTAACATTTTGAAGCTGCATATGATGACCACGCACGTACATAGACTGCTATTGCTCTGACATTTCATTGGTACTTACCTGTATATAATTCGCTTGGTGCTCGCCGACTATTAGCCTCTGAGTCTTCCTTTTACTAGAATCCAAGGAGGATTTGCAATTTCAAAAAGATTTCAAATCCACCAACTATGTTGAAATATAGTAGCCTCGAACTACTTAGTTTCCCTCTGTCCTTTTCTCTCTTTTGCCTACCACACGCCCCCTATAGCCCTAGAAAGAGAGCCTGAAGAGTCCAAAACACTTGAATGTTCAGCCTCTAAAGATCACCACATGCATCATTGTTTTGGGTTTGATTTATTTGCATGTTCATATGCCATGAATGGACCTTGCTTTTGTTGCCACCAGACTAGCTATAGCTAGCCCAGAACCCCCTATGCGGCTCGCATCATGGAGCAAATCATGATCGCCACCAGGTCAAGCCTAGCAGGTACGCAAGAGTTCGAAGAAAAATGGGAAGGCGATAGAATATTGTGCTGCAAAATATTGCCCAGTGACAGATTTTGTACAGGACAGCTTGGTGAATGCAGATTACGACAACCAATGTGTGCGAATCACTGACTCTGTCCGTAATTGGTACATTGGGACAGCATGTGTGTAGGCTTTTGCTAACACTTGAAAGCTTACAATTATGTCTTGATCTTCGTCAAGGACTCGAAAGCTTACTTGGACTGTAATTGTACTTAATTTACCCTCTGTTAATAGGTATTTTTGGGGTTGCGGTTCTACGGTGATTTTCAAATATATTTTTTTAATTTTTATATATATATATATTTTTTAAAATATTAATATCAGAATAAATTTTAAAAAAATTAAAATATAATTTTAATAAATTTTAAAGTATAAAACACTTTAAAAAACAACACATATCTCACTCCAAACAAGCAACATTCATGTATTTATAATTATGATAACTTTTACTAATATTACAGTTTGAAGAAACGTATTCATAAAAAGTTTTTTTTTTTTTAAATAAAGTATTTATCACGATTTGAAATATTAAAAAGCAAGTTTAAACTATGAAAATTTAACGTGTAGAGTTATGGTATCTAAAATCATCTTTAATTCTAAAATTTAGTTACATGTATTACTGTAACATTATGGGACTCCATTGTTAAGCATTATCCATGGTTATAGTAGAATGATCAGCAGGGCTGAATACCAAAAGAAGCCACCATGAAAAACTACCAAGGAAGTCGAGAAGATCAACCAAACCTCACCATGGCGCACGTAAATGCAAAAAAAGCAATGGACTGTAATAAGATACGTGGCCTAGCTAGGTGTGGCCATAGCATTGCTAAAAAGAGCACAAACGACTTGGCCTGTTTTAATTTCACCTTTTTTGCAATGATCATCGCCGCTAATTGTCATTATCATTGCCAACTTTTTCACTCTTTTTCCTCCTCCTTTTTTTGGGTTTTCTCAAAGTTTCAACTTTGATAATGTACTCTTGTTGTTACCAACAAAATCTTATCATCTGGGGAAGAAAGGGTACTGCAAGTAGATAACATTCTTGGAGGGATAATGACTCCAAGTGCAATTCTTCCTTCTAGGCTTGTTTGATATTGACATGGAATTGTAGGTTAAGAGTATAAAATTCATGTTTGATAATTATTTTTTATTTTTTTTATTTGAATATAGTAGGTAATAGACGTTTTGGAGAGGAGCATGATACTTTAAATGCATAATAACACCAAATAGTCACTTAAGCTTCTAATTAAATTCGAATTTATCCCACTTAAACTATTTATGGCACAATGTATAAGCAATTATTGCAAGATAAAACCCAGAATGTTAGGAGCCCATTTGAGGTGTTGATTCATTTCTTCGTAACCTATTGATGCTATGCATGCAAAAGACTCGCATGACCTATGGCAATATGTGGATCCTCCAAGAGGAAAGATAAGGTAGAGGTTTTTCATTTTTTTTTTAATTTTATATCAATGAGTATCACTCCAGTTTCAGTCCTAATGCAATAAATATTAGTATTTCTTATATCTTGAGTTGTAACATTTAATTTTTAATAAAAGTTCTTCATGAATCTCCTAATTGACAAAAAATTTGATATGCAAAAAGTATGAAAACACATGAAATTAATTAACAGCCCATTTGATATATATTCCGTTTCTACTTGTATTTGAATGTGTTTTAAAATAAATTTATTTTGAAAAAACATCAAACTAATATATTTTTTAGTTGTTATTTAATAATTTTAATATGTTAATGTTAAAAATAAAAAAAAAATTATTTTAAATAATTTTAAATAAATATTATCTTTAAAAATATATCTTAATACCAAATACACCAAACAACTTGATGAATCAATGGAAAAGGGTGGGATAATAATTTACGAGCTCGTAATTGAAGTCATTCACTCTCTAGTCTCTATCATTGTGTAGTTAGTTGGACCTACACGTCTTTTTCAACTTGTAAATCACATCAAATTAGCTAAAGATGTACCCATGATTTTATCTAACATGTCACCCTGCGAAAACAGCATAAATGAAGGTTTGTTAAAAAAAAAATTTATTAAATTTTTTTTTGTATAGTTTTGATGTATTAATATTAAAAATAAATTTAAAAAAATAAACAAAATAATTTTTTTTAATAAAAATTACTTTAAAAAGTAATAACAATTATACTATGAAACACCCTTACTTGAAGTATACGAGTGGCTGTTTCTGCTTATAAAAAGAAAGGAAAAAAACGATAACAAACAAAATATGTTATCTACAAAATGGTATAACAAAGTGTCATTTATAAGTCTGTTTCTTGGAGTCTTTGAGCTTGTCAATCTTGCATCTCATTCTGGCCCTACCGCCGTAGTAATCAAGCCCCCACTGATTTGTCCTTCGTCAGGTAAGGTTGGCACCTCCATATCAGGTGGCGATCAGCGTGACGGGACACTTGTTGGTGTCTTGGTGAGGATGGGAGAGGTGGGTCACTGCACAATGATAGATGTAACTGGCCTCTTCAGAGATGCTACCTTAATTGGCAATTAAGAAAATATATTGTTTTACTATATATATATAAACACAATTTATAAAACATTTTCAAACACAGTTCAAATGTATAATTTATATTTTGTTAAAACAATTGAAAACAATACTTGAAAATACATTTTCAATCTAAAATATATATGCTTCACATAAACATTTATACTACGTTATTAAATACATATAAATAATTGAATAATGTTAATGTATATTTTGAATATAAAACATCTTTTGATTTTTTTTTGATAAATTTAGTTTTAGTAAAAAAGAACATGTATGATTTCTTAAATGCATTGCTAAATATTAAGAAAAATCTTAAGAAGAAAACACGCACAATCTACTAGAGATTGTGAGATCCACCATTGTAGCTCATATTAAATTAATGATAATAACTTACAATCTTCTAGATTTTTTTTTTCCTTTTATTTACCATTTTTGCTGTGATAATGAGTCATTATGTCATATTATTACTGAATTTTCTGGCCACGATGAGAGAGGTATATACTGGTTAATTTACTTGGAATCGTACATGAACAAAAACATCCATGTGCACCTACATGTGGCCTAGGAGGAGGAGGAGGAGGAGGCCTAGGAGGAGGAGGAGGAGGACGACTCCCAGTTTCATTTTTGCTCATCCCTGCTTTTCTTTAGCATGCATGGTACAATATAATAATTCTTTCTCTTCCCTGATTTGAAGGCATTTTCAACTCATTCTTTTCGTTACGTCAATGAAGCCTATACGAAGTGAAGTAATAATTCTTTCTTTTCACAATTTGAAGGCATTTTGAAATCGTTCCTTACGTTACATCAATGAAGCCCATCCAGAGGGTCCATTTCACATGGGCCTTTACTTCTTTGGGTAAGTTTAGAACGTTAAGCTGAGGAGATCATGTAGTATTCAGTGTTGCTGGTGGGATTACTTTTTTTAATATAAGAAATATGTTCAAGCATTGCTAATATAGTTTTTAATAATTTTTTTAATTATTAAATCAAAATAAAATATATATTAGATGATATTTAAAAAAAAAATATTAATACGATAATGATATATTTGACTAACTCAGGTTATAATATCATGATAACCCTATAAAAAATAAATAAAAATAAATCATAAACACCAATTTCTAATCAATCTAATGTTGAAGGACGAAACTGGAAAAAAAAAATATTCGAGTCAACTTGCCAAACTCGTGATCCAAGTCATGAGATTAAGATAATCTCATAAAAAACATAAAACATATAAAAAAATAACGAATCCCAATTTTCAACCAACTCGATATTGAATGATGAAATTAAAAAAATAATTCAAGTCAACCCAGATTAACATATTAAATTTACAACTTTGTTTATGAAACCGAGATAACTTTATAAAAAACAAATAAAAACATTCAAGTTTTTTTATTTGATATTTGTTTTTTAAAAATTAATTTTTTTTTTAATTTTATTTTTTGATATTAAATTATTAGGCCTTCAACTTTGTGATCTTTTTCTTTTTTTTAGGAGTGTACTAATCTCATATTCAAGCTAACGTGATTATCAAGTTTAGTCAGGTTAACTAAAATATTCATCACGTGGATTTTTTTATATATTAGAAAAAATCTAACCTGATTCACGGCATACATGAAATATCAAAGCAAATCCAAACATAATTGGTCCAATCTTTTTGAATAAATAAATACATATATATGATTTATCTAATATTTAAAGAATAACGAGAACCCATTCCCTTGCAACAAATCTTAATTCACTAAGGTCTTAGTTCTTATCGGCATCCACAATAAATGATTATTCAAATTTCGAAGGACCCCCCATGGATGCAAATAGCTTTGTTTTGCTCTGCACAAAATACTCAAGAATGGGAAGACAACTTGGATATTCACTAAAGATAGTTTCTTGAGATGTCCTTATCTGACATCTTTAGCCATGCTGTTATAGCCATTGAACGCTATATGTCCCCCCAAAAGTGCCTAACAGTTTCTTGACTGTGAGCCTTGACCTAACCTAACCGCTGTGAATAGTGAAGAGAAGATCGCTCAAATGGTCCACCGAACCAAAAACTTCTTGCAGGTGTTTGGAAACGTGTAGTTATTTTTTTAAAAAATTATTTTTGATATTAGAATATTAAAAAAATATTAATTTAAAATAAAAAAATATTTTTTTTAATATTTTTTTTTAATATTTTTAAAATATAAAAACAAATTGGTTAAAATTTAAATATCAAAAGCATTATTCTACCCCGGACGTGTCCAGCAGAATCAACGTTTTGTAGCTACCGGCTAATGGGTCCCGCAGCAATTTTTATTATGGAAAACTTAGATTTAGTCCCTAACTTATTATTTTATTATCAATTGAGTCTACAATCTTTTGATTTATCAATTTTACTTTAAATGGAATCTACATTAATTCATCCTTTTGAAGCGTTAAAACAGTTCTCGATTTATTACCAAAGACAACTGTAACATTAATCAACACAAGAGGAAAGTCTTAAGCATCTAAATATTTTAATTTCCTTTTAATCAAATATTAGATAATAACATCTCATCTATTTAAAGTGTTGAAATTAGTTTAAGTCGCCATCCCAAATTACAATCTTAATATTAAAATTAACACAAAATGAAAGATTAAGCGTCAAACAACCCTAACTTTTCCTGCTCCTATTGGAAAATGATAGTAAAAGGCATAAAATGAAAAAAAATAAATTAAAACTTTCATTTTTTTATTATTTAGAACTAAAATCCATGCTGTCCAAGGCAAAAACACAACGGTTACTACCGACAGAACAGGGTTCCTAAGTTGTTTTAAACTGAAGAGAAACAGAACAGAAGATGGTTCAGAGTTTAGAAGATGATAAAGCCAAGGTTTGAGATGCCCGAACTTCACGGTGCTCTGTAAGATTCCGAGATTAATGTCTCATTAATTCATGCCATAAGTTATCTTTTAAGTTTTTGTTAACACATCCCCTGCTTGCATTGGCGCGTGGGCTAGCCTTGATTTTTAGAATTTGTTACCTATTGTGATTTAATTATATTTTTGAATTTTAAATTATTATTTTGATATTTTTGAATCATTTTAATGTGCTAATATAAAAAATAAATTTTAAAAAACAAAAAAAATATATTATTTTGATACATTTAAAAACGAAAAGTATTTTTAAAAATAAACTTTATCACACTCTTAAACAAACCCTTAAAACTGATTGTTTTTGTGTTTAAATGTGTTTTAAAAATGTATTTGACTTAAAAAAAATTAAATTAATAATTTTTTAGTGTTTTCTCATAGTTTTAATGTGTTGATGTAGATAAATAAATTATTTCAATATGTTTTTTAGCAAGAAATATTTTTTTAAAAATACTCTCACCACAATACTAAATACACTTAGATTTTTGACAATTATCTATGTTAATTAAAACGTAATAAACATAAGAATGGTTAAACTATGAGACAATTTATTGACCATGCAGCTCATTGTATGTTGAAAGATTTAGTAACAAATGTTTAACTTGGATCAGAGGTTATTTTTGTGTGATCAAAGGTTATATATATTAACTATGATTTTATGGAGTAATAAAAAAAATTAGTATAGTAAAAACCACGCGCCATGAATTGACCTGGGAGCTCTTTCAATTCCTCAAGCGTCATTGTCTATGCTTCAAATAATTACCAAAAAAACAAGCAAATTAATCCATGTTTTCACCAAATAATTTAATACAAATCCAAAATCTTGATCAATTATTCTCTATCAGTGTTCCCATTACCTGACGGTCCTATCGCCCTCTCTCTTTGAAAGAATTAAAAATCAGCTGATTCTGCTCAAAGCTTCAACCTTTGAATCTCTCATTTTAAAAAGATCGCAACTTTCCCTCTCCTCATCTCTCTCTTAACTACAAACTCTTCAAACATAGTAAGTGTTTCTTCTTTTATTTCCTCTTTTTTGTAGTTCTCTTGTGTTTGAAGTTTCAAAAACTTGTACTCCAAGCATCTCTTCTAGTCTCCCCATGCCTATCTCTTTCTACTAACTTTTTGTGAGTGATAATTAGATCTGGAACAGTTTTAAGCAAAACCCCACTTTTTATTTATTGCATTTCTTAAATCTAACTGCTTCTTGGTCATTAAAGTTTGAATTTTTAAGTTGAAAGTTAACATTTTTATTGATTGCTTTTATCAACTGTAAATGCCTTTCTTTTATTGGAATTATTAGGTGTGCTCAGCTTTTTCCCTGTAACTGTTAGTGCCATGGAGATTTCTTTTTGATTTTGCTAATTTGGAAATTTGAGTTCTTAATCTGGGAATCTTGTTGAGGTTTTGTTATTAAACATGCTAGTGCAACTTTGCTTCAAAGTCTTGATAGGTTAGATGCTGTTCATTTATCTGAAAAGGAGGCTTTGGCTCTATTACAGAACCTCCCTGCTTCTGTTTGGCTCTTTGCTGTTCAGTAGATTGGTTGGGGTTTTGCTTTAGCTGTTGGCGTTTCTGGGCTTCCTCTGGCAAGTTGGAGTTCGGGAGCTTTTGAGTTGGAGGAGATCGATGTCTATCAAAAAGGCATTTGTGAGCATGAGGAAGAATGGAAATTCCCACCCAGGAAGGTTGTTTGGTGATAGAAGATGGCTTATTCCATTCTTTACAAGCTTGCTTGTGTTTTTAATCCTGTTCTCTTCAGCTACTTTTGGGGTATTTACATCTTCTTATGGGGTAGAGAAGGTTCCATTTGACACTGTTTCATATAAAAGGCCGGAGAACTCAAATGGGTATTTTGTAGAATCAGATTTAAAGAAATGGTTTAATAGAAGTAGGTATTCAGAATTGGAACCGCCTAGATTAGCTTATCTCATTTCAGGGACGAAGGGTGATAGTCAAAGAATGATGAGGACTTTGCAGGCTGTGTATCATCCTAGAAACCAGTATATCCTACATTTGGATCTTGAGGCACCCCCTCGAGAAAGGTTGATGTTGGGAGTGTATGTGAAGAGTGATTTGACGTTTCAAGAAGTTGGGAATGTGCGTGTAATGGCACAGTCCAACTTGGTGACTTACAAGGGGCCTACTATGATTGCCTGTACCCTTCAAGCAATTGCAATCATGTTGAGGGAGAGCTTGGAGTGGGACTGGTTTATCAATCTCAGTGCTTCAGATTATCCTCTTGTGACACAAGATGGTTAGTACATGATGCTGCATTTTTACTTGTTTTATAATTATTATTGTTGCCTTTTTCTTGTTCTGTTGTTTACCTTATTTTGTTCCATTTCCATAAGAGGATCGGTGATGTTTAAGAATTGGTAATTTACCTATTGAATTAATTTGAACTTATCTCCACATATGCAGTGAAACTGTGCTCTGGTTCTTGTATCCAGTATAGGTAAATATCAGACAAATTGTAGTAAAAGAATATTTAAATGTGGATGGAGTGAAGATTGATGCAGTAAGTTGCTAATCCAAAACAATAATGGGTCTTTCAATCTTATCCTTGCTTCAGTTCACAAATAAGTTAAATCCATTAACCTTTCCTGTGTGAACGTGGTGTGTTTGGATCCAACCAGGTTTCCTTCATGCGGTTCACATATCATTTCTCAGTGCTGATGCCATTCCACATCTTTAGTTCTAATTAAATGAAGCTTCAATTTTTTGCCTTTAGGGCAAAGCTTTGAGTTATAGTTCTCAAGTAGGTTTTGCGCATTTTGCTTCTAAAGAAAAGAATGTCTTTGTTCTAAATTGGGGAAGGCATGAAATTAGCATACTCAATCGATCACATTGTCGTGCCCTCTTTTTGCACATCAGCAGTCATGTATGTTATAGAAGATGCATTTCTGTATTGCATTTGTAAGATGTTTTGGAGATTACAATCATGCCTTAAATGTTCTTATGGGGTTCTATTTATATTCGAATACACAAAGAACAGAATTTTGACACTGAGAGTTGCACATGGAGTCTAAAGCCATTTAACAGCCTTTCAAGGGAATATAGCCACTGTATTGTTGTGATCTGCTGGAGGCTGGCTCACTATGTGCAGCTGCTAAGTGCTAACTCAGTCTTTGGGGTTCAAGGAACCTCAAAATCTCCGCAAAAAGGAGACTTGGTATCAGGGCTGATAAAATTTATTTCTATAGGGAGACTCTTCTTGAAAGTTGTGGACTGGATTCTGGGGTGAGTTACTGTCTCCTGGAGCTCTGCTGTATGTCATTCTGGAGTGAGAAATTTTGCTATGTGCCTATTTTAAACATTTCTCTTGCCCCCTAATAACTAGATTTATGCTTCCACATGTTTTTCTCAACTCTAGTTATTTTTAATGGAAAAGATCATCTCCTGTGCTCTCTTATTCCATCGTGCAAGGTAATTCTCTTTGAAAAAAATCTATTTTCTTACAGGGGCAATACTAGGTGTTGGTTCTGCCCAAGTGATTTCCTGCAAGGTTTAATTTGAAAACTCGTAAACTGTATAAACCATAACAAGATGTCAGCATTTATCTTATTAGATCAAGGATGCATTGTCTTATGCTATGGTTTTTGGTATACAATCATGTTAAATGGTTGTCTCTCAACTCTTTGATTGACTTGCTATTCATAAGTTGCATTGAATGGATGAACTGACAGAAACAGCATTCTGCCTTCAAATCTTTTCATGCTGTTCAGCAATATGAATAAGTTTTGTAAATTGACTTGCAAAATTTCTCTGGAGAATTATGAAGGGTATAGGAGGATTGAATTTTTTTTTCTTCCTGAAGTTCTGGCAATTCTGTTTCTTGTAGATATGCAGATGCTTTGCAGTTGTGAAATCTGATTGTATTTTGACTGCAGATCTGCTCCATGTGTTCTCAAATTTGTCTAGAAATCTTAATTTCATTGAACACACACGGCTAACTGGATGGAAAATGTAAGTGAAAAGAACACAGAACTTTGCATTACTGCATTAGCAAATCTTCATCCGCGTCTATTTTCTGAAAAAGAGTTCACTTGGGGCATTTTTGATCTGCCAACTTGTTGCAGGAACTCCAGGGCAAAACCAATTGCTATTGATCCAGGCCTTTACTTATCAAAGAAATCCGACCTTTCTTTGACCACTCAACGTCGATCACTGCCCACTTCTTTCAAGTTGTTTACTGGTATGCATGTCTATTTAAGCTTCAAGGGTTATTTTTAGTTTTTTATATACAATTATTTATCAATGAGATGCTGGTTGTAACTTTGTGGGATTGCATTGCATTTCTGATTCATGTAAGCTTGAAACCATTCATAGCTGAATATTAAATTCACTGCTTATCCCATACTCTATCACCCTCTTGCTCTGTGTATGTGCTGTGTGCGTCCAACATGTTTACCGATGTGCTTGCATAGAGGACAGGAAACATGGTGTAATGCATGGAAAACACCAATACACAGGGCATATTGGGGAATGCATATAGCAACGCATTACCCTGACCAAAGTTTGGCATATTGGGGAATGCATATAGCCATACTGACATCTTACATGTGATAAGGATGAATGCTGACATGTCATCATTATCATCTTAAATTCATGTAGGTTTTAAGAGATCTCTCATGTTGCATTATTTAGTTGCGCAGTCAGTTACTGCAAGTTACAGAGAATGCAGTAGGTGAAAACAAAATATTATCTTGATCTTTTGCCTGAAAAGTGTCTTTAGAATCTCTCCTCTCAAGTTGGCTATCCTGGATAAGTATAGTAAGGGTCTTCTTTCTGTATTTTGTTTTCTACCCTCCCTTTTTGCATCTTTTTTCTTCAAATTTGAGTTGTTTTAGTTCATCCAGTTATGATCCCCACTTGAGTGACATATTGTGAGTGAGAATTTAGAGAGTCACCCGTCATTAGTATTGCTTGAAGCGGCTTCTCTTAAGAATTGAAGCTGCACAAGCATTTGAGTTTTGTTACACATCCATTAAGAAGCAACTCCTTTTGAACCTCATGGAGCCTGTTGATGGTCGCTAGATTATCTTTAGTGGTGGTTCTTAAGCTGGTATAAGACTCGACCAGAATCCTTGCATGATAGAGAACTATGAGGCTGAACGCCTTCTGGTCATTTGATTCTCGTAACTCTGCATCTAGATAATTTCCTGCAATTGTTTAACTCATGGCCTCTGGAAAATTGATTAGTTTCTATACAGAGACCTCGTCCTTTATTTCTTTTGTTTTAATATGAGAAAGAAAGAGAGAAGAGAATGTGAATTTATCTTTCTTCCCGTATTCAGGTTCAGCATGGATAATGCTAACTCGATCGTTTCTTGAGTACTGTATAATGGGATGGGAGAACCTTCCACGAACTATCCTGATGTACTATACAAATTTCGTCTCCTCTCCTGAAGGATATTTCCACACTGTTATTTGCAACACTGAAGAATTCCAAGACACAGCCATAGGCCATGATCTCCACTACATAGCCTGGGACAACCCTCCTAGGCAGCACCCCCTCTCGTTGACAATGAAAGACTTCGATAAAATGGTTAAAAGTAATGCCCCATTTGCCAGGAAATTTGCAAGGGATGATCCCGTTTTAGACAAGATTGATAAAGAGATTCTAAACCGCACAAGCAGGTTTGCTCCTGGAGCATGGTGCATTGGCAGCTCAGGCAATGGATCTGATCCATGCTCCGTGCGTGGTAATTATTCCCAATTTCGACCAGGTCCTGGTGCTGAAAGGTTGCAAGAACTGCTTCAGTCATTGCTGTCCGAAGATTTTCGAAAAAAACAGTGTTCATGATGAAATAAAATTTTGACATAACTTTGAATTGTACATTGGTATATTCATAGATCATACAGCTTGTGTACACAACAAAACTGTTTTTTAAGATGAAATTGTAACAGTTACGTTGTATTTTGTTAGTGTCTTGCGATAAAAAGAACACACACACACACACACAATATATATATATATATATATATATATATATATATATATATATATATATATATATATATGACACTATTCATTCAATAGATTACTACCAAACTTCTTCATCAGGTTCCAATTTATCACATTGACTTGTATATTAAATATGTAATCGTCTAATGGTTATAATCAAATCTAAATAGAGAATCATGCAAGCTTATACTTGTATAAACGAGTTTCCTACTGGTTTATTGCCTACTAACAAGCACTTGTAAAATGTTTTAATGTTGCCTAGGCCACAAGTATCGTCTACATCTTATATTACTAGTGATAGTAAATCTAGCAAGTTAATTTGGTGATCCATTAATTTGATACCTGATGTAAATTAAGTTTTATGTGAAATTCAATGGGAATTGATATGGTTAAATTCAATCAATCTAGTCAAATTTGTGATCTAGGGGTTAATTTGTTATCTAGTTAAAATCTTTGAATTTTTTTGAAAATTTCTAGAACTGAACTGTTTCATTTTTTTTTATTAAATCTTGAAACAGCACCATTTTTAATTTATCTATCTAACCTGTGACCGACTCTTAGGTCATGCCATGAACAAATCATGCTTTGTAACTACGGAAACGACTAGGTAAATTATGTGGACGAGCGGATAAACTCCATCAGTCTAGCAAAGCAATACTTGAAGCAAACTTCAAGAGGATAAAATCTTGCAATCAAATGGAATGGATCCTGGCAGCTGATGAAAGCAACTTGTGTAGCTTGGAGAGGTTGGAGCTTCGTTATTTGGACAAATTAAGAAGAATCTGTCGGGTAATTGCACCACCTAGAGGTCAATGACTGCAACAGTCTGAAGAGTCTATTTCCATTAGAATTGATGAAGAACCTCAGAAACCTTGAAGAGAGTGATGTTGAATGATGCCAGAAAATTCAGAAACTGGCAACTGGTGAAGAAAACAGTAGTTCATTTACACGTCCAAGTTTACAGAAACTGGGAATGAAGTCCTTGCCAAGAATGAATCCCTGCACGCTATTTAAGTTGTTGATTGCCCACTCCCAGAATCACTACCATCTGCTCTCAAGCAAATCAAAAGATGCAAAAAATGGTGGAATTCACTGACGTGGAACAAACTCTAGCACTCTTCTCAGTCCATTCTTCTTAGAGGATGCAACAAGAAGATAAGAATCAGGAATAGACAACGAGTAGGAGCTGGAAGTTGAGCGAAGAAACGAATAGCAAGTAATTGAAGAAGTAGGCAACTGTATAACTTCTATTTCTCATCCAGTTTTGCTTACTAAAGAAACTTGTTTTAGATTGCGGTTGTGTTCAGCTATATACGTGCATTGTAAGAGTCTAGCTCACTTGATATATGCTGCTGCTGCTATTGACCGTAAGGTGGTTTTTGTGTTGATTTTTCCTGCTTGATTTTGCTCTTACGCTTGGCAATGTCTTGACAGCTTTAGCATCATTTGAGAGTTAAAACGTTTCAATTATTGTTATTAGGTTATGTTCTTTGAGAATCTGACCATTAGATCAATCGAAACTCGACAATCAATAGATACAATTAAGTGTCCGAACAAGTGTTTGATCAGTCTCTCCTAGAAGAGATTAAATTCATGTACTTCTCAACAATCATTTCTGGTGGAAAATCTGTGAAGTAGCCCTTCTCTACTTCCAATCCTTCTTGGGCTGCCAGCATCTCAACCTCTGCCTGGACCCTTTCAGCTCCAACCTGATTGGGCTCTAAGAGGATACAAGCGATCTCAAATGAATCATCACCGTGAACGAGCGCCAATGCTTGCACGGTAGGAAGCCCGCCATCACGAGCCCTCACCATCCGTGCAATCTGTCGAGCAGTTGAAACATCGGTGCACACTACAGGAATGTTGTATAATGCGACCCATGGTCGAGCCCCAATCATCACTATTCCTCTTGTTCGCGACACATGGGTCGGACCTTCATCAGGGGCTCCAGGGAGAATCTCAGGTATGGTCCACCCAGCCCATTGGTTGCCCATGAAATTAGGCGTATAGTACCCCAGCTCGCGCCTGATGGTGTCAGGAGCCCTGCCTGTTGGATGTGCTGCAGCATAAAGAAATACTGGCACTGCAATGCATCGAGGAAAACAAGAAAGGAGATATAATTCAAGAGCTACAAAATCCTGTTTGTCATGATATATTGAAACCTATATCATGTAATTTCATTATAATGCTAAGAAATCTCAAGTCATGGATAAATCCCATTCCATGCAAAGTGATAACTAAGATGCTACATAAAAGTTCTGGACCAACCTTGAAATCTGCTGCCCATATCTGCTGCCACTGTCTTGGCCAGCCAGGCTGCTTCATCCAGCGAGGCCCGAGCCAAAGGGTGGAAAACAATGTCATCTACAACACCAAGCCGAGGGTGTGCACCGGAGTGCAACTCAAGGTTAATGGCTCCATAAGCAGCCTCAACCATGGCTAGCACAGTTTGGTGCAATGGACTATAAATGGGACTCCCAGTGCTATCAACAACAACATATGATACAATAGTGAACCTGATCCTATTATAAACTCGGTCCTCAAATTTGTTTACAATAACACTTTCTGGGTCGAGCCTAGCAGCTCGTTCAATCAAGTCCAGAACTGCGCGGTTACGTGCCTCAGAGATGTAGAGCATGCAACTTACCAGCATGGATTCATTTGCAGTTCTTTTGTTCTATGCATCAAAGAAGAATAAGAGCTACTTAGATATCTAATGACACTGGAAAAAATGACTGAGATTAGTTACAGAGGTGGTAAGAGAAGTATAAAAAGTGTTCACATGGGGTCAGAAGCCAGAGATTGTTGAATGTTAAGAATGCAAATCTGTGTGATTTGGTGGTAATATTCATTTTCTTTCTTTCTTGATGAGATAAGACAAAATGTAGATGAACATTCTTCAAAATACAAGGAGTCTGTTTCTTTTTGTGTTTTTTAAAAAAATTAATTTTTTTTTAGTATTTTTAGATTATTTTTGTTATAAAAATATAAAAAATAAATATATTATTTTAATATATTTTTAAATAAAAAAAACTTAAAAAAAAACCAATACAATACTAAGCTCTAAATATATTTAATTTTATCAACAAATTGATCAGTTTTATAATAAGGATTGAGGTTGATTAGCTGTAAAATAAGAGTTTAGGCAGGGCGAAGCTACTAATATTTGACAGGGAAGGTCAAAATTAATATAACAAAATAATTAAAAAATTTATTTATTTAAAATAAAAATTATTATACTGTTTCATATTTAAATACTAAATAAAAAAAAAATTAAAATGTTTTGCGGGAACCAGCTTACCTCCCGGCCCCTAGTTCCGCCCTGAATTTAGGTATAAGTGGACATCTATAACAATAATTGGAGCTGAGCCAAAACCAGAATAATTTTCTAAAGATGCCAAAACCAGAATAATTTTATAGGAAGAGCCAAAACTTAATTTTTTTTTATTTCTTGTGGGACCATACGTATAAAATATATTTACAACCTTAGAATTTTTTATTTTTTATTTTTTTTGCAGGGATTCGAGCCCAGTTACCCTCCCTCTCCACCCTGTTGTATAAAAGTCGTAACTTGCTGAGGTAAAATACATTATCTACTGGGTTTTACTCTGTTACATGTGCAATTGGTTTAGCTTCAAATGCTTCTGAATAGTTCTATTAAGAAGAAAATACTTACATCCATGGTAATTAAACATACATAAGAAGTAGAATACCAAAGTATAATAATTCAAGAAGACTAAAAACTAAAAGAATACCTAAAGATAGCAAGTACATGGCATTTAGGGAGGCAGGAATAATAAAGGAGATTAATGGAAATAAACTACTCCAATTGCAGATTTTTCATGGAATGATGTCGAGTACTTTCTTCATTATTTTTAGCAAAATAATGATTAATTGTTGTATTATTTTTTTAATTGTGAAGATTTTAGGTTATGAAGAGTTTGAGAAGAGTTTAAAACATCATTGAATTGAGTTTGAGATTTTGATAGAAAACTCTAAACGCCATGCCTATTCTTTAAATTTCTCTATAGCTTATGCCTATATAATAACTCTAATTTTATCCATAATATGAAAAAACTCAAATGGGGTGCTTTGGATTGTTTTAATTCACACGTAGAAGTAAATTTGTATGAAATACGAACCTTTTCAAGTGAAAACAAACTTCTGAGCTAATTGTCTAATTCATAAATGGGTTTGATAAAAATTCAACAAAAAGATCAAAATGACTAATCTTGCAGTACATGTAAGAACATGAACATGAACAGGAAAAGAAAGATAACAACGCAACTCGAGCTCAAAAACTAGAGTAGAAGAAAAAGGTAGCTCAAAAGAGAGGAAGAAGAGAAATAAAATTCTATAGAAGTTACCTCGCAACTTGAGTCAGAATCCATTTCTTGCTGCTTTGCCTTGGCTTTAGTCTTCAGGGGAAGTACTGATGGTGAGAGGAAAAGTCATTTCTCTCTGTGTGTGTGTGTGTGTTTATATATACAAGCCATGAAAGTACTGCTAACAATTAAGCTTGTGTGACTCAGCATTACGCAAATTCATTAGAAAACTGTCCCCACGGTTTGAACCCTCAAAATCAACTGCCATGGATAAGTAGAAATCTGGCTTGTTTGCCAAAAGCATGATCCACATGGTGCTGAATAGCATCATATGTTACTCACATAAGCAAACATTGTGTGATGTATAATAAGAGTGAATAAAGAAAACAACACAGGAAATGTCCAACAAACTGACTCGACATATCACAATGCCACACCAAAGCCCACGGACAAGTTAGAAAACTCACTATGCCAAGAGTAGGTAAGTGCTCTCGTGAACCTAATATCTCCGAGAGGAGTTATTACAAGAACACTCTCCTGTCCACAAATTAAGATATTTGTTGAGAATTATTGATTTCATATGGCTGATTACAAGGACACGAATGCATGTTTTTTTTTAAAAAATTAATATGGGTAATCGAGCTAGTTTGCGTGTACCTCGACTAATCCCACAAGTTTTAAAATTAATGATTTTATAAATCTCAAGTAATTCTGAGATTTATAGAACTCGAACAGATTAAAATATACATGTCTGTTTGTTATATAACATGGTAAAACAACGTGTGATCATTTGTTAAAGATTTTCTTTAACTCAGCCAAGTTGGTGACACACCTAGGAAAATGAACTTTAACATGATCTCCAGCCACTAAAAGATGAAATCCATCAAGGGCCTCGTATACCAAATTGAGATTGATGACGGGAAGTAAAACCCACCTCATTTTTAGGCTGTTAGATATGAATTTATGGGTTGAAAAAACTTTGAAACAACGCTGTTAACGTTGGTTTAAGTGAATATAAATGGGCTGGTTTAAGTGAAACAATTTATGAGTTAATTTATCAAAATTACAAGTCATGCACGAGATGATCATGGGCTGGATTGATCCTGTTTAATAACCTTGATATATTGTATAGTCTTCATAATTATTTCTGGACCCTAGACCTCTCTCGATTCATAATTTAAAACTTTGGAATTACTTTCAACAAACCATTCTTTAAGGTATTTCACATACTCTGTAAAACTTGATGTGTGCGTGCGTGTCCCCGCGACATATATATCAGATACCAAATACAGATGAGTACTGTTCTTGTGTGAAGATAGATGCCGATGATACAAAATAGAGAAACTTACACTGAAAAGGACAAGGAACCTCCTCACACCAACCTTATCTTTCTAGAATCTTTTTGACCAATCACATCTTCGTCTCTACAGAACAAGTAAAAGATGATCTAAACATTTATTTTTCTTGTATTTGTTCTTTTTTCAATATGGATAGATCAATTTGGTCATGCATTAGATATCAAAATCAATGAATTATTATCTGTGTGCTATGTGTCCCTTTTATTTGTTTTGCTGACAAAATGCAACCTAACAAAAGAAATTCCTAATGAAAATAAAAACTGCTTAAATTCGAGCATTTTCTCCAAGCTAAATTATTACATCCGAGTGTCATTAATTTCTTGCTACAGACAACAGTATTTCCAACTCATCTTGGCAACACGGTTTCTATTCTGATAACGAGAACCAAGTTTCATACAAAATACATCAGAACTTATGTGAAGAATTAGATCAAAGAAAAAATCAAACAACTTTCTTATCCAGTCTATTATAACAAATGAGAGGGTTAGGTTAATTACCTTGTTACAAATCAAGTGATTTCTACTTCTGATGTAAGCAGAATCTGCATTGACTCTCTTGTTATGCTAGCTGATAGTGCTTTCTGCCCTAGCTGAAAGACTTCTCTTAATTGTCTTACAAGCAATCTGCAAAATTGAGGCTGTTAAGGTCCCATTGATCTCCTAAGCAGATAAATCATCAAATTTCTAAGAGAGAGTTCGGTATTTGTCTTTATAAGTATGTTGTAAGTTTCCATACTTTACAGTCAAGACCAGAGACGCCAAGCAGTAGCCAGACCATTATTTCTTGTCTGATTTGCTAAAAAAAGACTTCCTACAGATTTCAATTAGAATGTCATGTAATTGTTCACCAGACCATGAGATAGCGATTCAGGTTCAATCTCTCAACATTTTTCTGAAAGCAACTCTACTATCAAACAATTCCAGATTGTATACAACGCTATGTTGCTTGCCTGATCAGTAAGCTTTGCTTCAACTCAAACAAAATCCCTGGAAACTAATCTTCAAAGTAGAGAACTAATCCCACCTTTATGCTATCCACATGCGTGAAATTCAAGGAAAAAAGGTGTTAAAAGCACACAGGAAAAGAGAAGATGAAACTAGTGAAACCTAAGGGTTGATAATATCATATTTTAATTAGCATAATATTGCAGAACATATCATAGTTTTAAATCTTACAGGAAAATGTACTCTCCAGACATCTGAACTGACATGGTGATCTGCTAGATAACTTTTATGACAATTTACATACGGTAGCGTTTGATTATTTCACTGAGATAAAATAGATGAAATATAATAATAGAGATGATCAGGACTAAATGCTCAATTTATTGAAATATATTTAAATGTTGTTGATTTAAAACAATTAGGGTTTTAGGGACTAAATTTAGTATTGAAACATACATGTGATTGAAATTAACAGGCAAAATAAAAATGGCGGTACACGCCAAAAAGTGAGAGAGGGCATATCGCTCAAGCAACTCATATAACCTCCTCCAGTGGCCAAAATCAGTTTTTCATCATAAAAGAGTTGCCTACCCCTTTGCCATGGCTCCCAGAAGTTTTTTTATTTTAATTTCTCTTATTTGTTTCTTGAATTTACAAGTTATTTCATAGTATAAAGTTATACATTTAGTTCTCATCAAATTAACTTATTTTCTAATTATTCTTTTTTTAAAAAACTATTTTCTAACATGATTATTAAATCTAGTTAATTCAGCACTTGCAAGTCTACCTAGTAATCCGAGTCAATCCAAACTTGAATCAGACTATGTCTTATTTTTTAAAAACATTGATTCGATCAAACTTGGATGATCAAATTGATACATCTATACTTTTAAATATATCCTTATTTTCTCTTATATTAGCTCCACTATTTCGGAAATTCTAGTTATATAAATCCGGGTTTAACTGTTTAAGTACATAAGCACCCAATTCTTATATCAAACAATTTCTTTCGGTTATCATGATAGGTATAAACAGCTCCTGGTGTGGACAATTTTATAACCTATTGACTAATTTGCAACCATGATGGCATGATCTCTTATTATAAAATTTGTCGCCAATTCAAGTTCATACTTCATAATTAATACCTGTAAAGTTAAAGTGGGCCTTATGGTAAAATCATTGGGTTGCATGGAAACTTGAAATATATATATATGCATGGAAACTTGAAATATATATATATATATATTCCAGAATCAGCGCCTGGAAACAGTTCCCATGCTTCCACAACCTTGTTAACTCCGCTCTTATGTATGAGAGAGATAAAGAGGATCAGTAGATGCATGGCTCTTTTTACATGACAAGCAAGGTCCTGTGAATATAAAATTCTACAATTATACCTTGCTAAAGAAAAGGAAGGGGAAAGAACTCTTTTCTTCTTCTTGTAGTTTTACTACACAACTAAGAGAGAGATCGAGGGAAAAAGAGAGGATCATGGCTGCGGGAGGAGCCCACAAAGGAAATGGTAATGGAAATAGAGGAAGGCCGTATGGGTTGATGCTGCTTTTAGCATTTGGGGCTGCTTTGCTTGGTGTTATGGTGCTACATAAGTTCAGAGAGAGACGCATCTTCAACCTCCTTGTCAAAGAGAAGGATCGTGAGCTCATGTCCCTCCAGCTTATCTTGCAGGTCCCTCCCTCCCCCCCTACCTCTCTCTCTCTCTCTCTCTCTCTCTCTCTCTCATGCATGCATGTTACTTTTGAGGTGTCTTTCTGTCCGCATGACAACTAAGAAGGTTTACGCACGCTTTCATGGCTTTCTTCACCATTTGAAAAGTGTGGAGGAGGGCTGTATAGCATTTTGAGTTGTGAATTAAGCATGCAGGGTTCAGTTATGGAAAACCCACCATTTTTTGGGACCAATCTTGCTCTCTAGCTAGTTTTTTACGTGGTCTCTTTCTTCAATGTGCTTATGATATCATGTGAATTAGGTTGACCACGGCTTTCATTCTGCCATTTCTAGGAGGTAGAAGATAGCGCATGATCCCAAGATATTGACTGATTTATAGCAGATCTCAAAACAATACCACCAATACAGCCAAAAGTCCTTCATAGAAGGTTGAAAAACTCACCTGTAAAGAATGATTATCTGCCTATACAACTTTCTAGATGCAATTTGCATGTTCAGGACTAGTCATTTGGTTAGAAGGTCCTGTGATGTGATGACATATTTTCCTGATTCAGCTGTGGAACTCAGTTGCTCCTCTATATTTTAACCTCCGGCATCACTTCACTTTTCTCTTGATTTTATCCCTTATATAAAGATAATAGTTATTAAATTCGGTTTAGGGTTGACTTGGCTAAGAATCAGGTTACGGGTCAATCCGGAAAAATTTTAAAAAAAATTGAGATTTTAATAACTCATGTGGAAAAGTTAATAAACATTTATATAGATTTGGGTTATATATAGTTATTTCAAATTTGAAAATAGATGATATATATAGCTATTCCATATCGAAAAGTTAGAAAACATTTCAGGAGAAAGTAGATATATATATAGTTATTTCAAATCGAAAAGTTAAGAAATATTTTTTATAAAATGTGGCTAAGCATTTATAGATTAATTTTATATGTTTTGGATTTATTAAAAAATATAAAAATATTAGGTTTTATCTAATTTATGTCGCGTCATCCAGGTTCTGGGTTGATTCGGAAAATTACTTGAGTTTGATCGGACCAATTACAAACCTGAGTTTTATCTATTTAAAACTCAATCAACACCATGTGTGAATCTAGCCATGTCGGTTTCATAACTATCTAAAGATGCAATGTACTTATGCAATGTACTTGATTATATAGTTTCCAAACCCAATCTTCTCCGCCAATCGAAAAGCTAGGGCGCCATGATTATGGTTAAAAACAAGCATGCACACATGACAACACTCAGAAAATTAGAAGCTGAACTTTGCTTTGCGGTGTATAATCTAGATCATGATGTTTAATTCTTACTAGATTTTTAGCACTAAAAGGTGTCACATCTTTTCTTTTCCATACTCAGAAGGAAAGAGAACGCAGCAAAGAAATGAAAAGAAAGGCAGAGGAGATGAAAGGGAAGATATACTCTCTAAGAACCCAAAAGATGGAGCTTGACAGGAGGCAGCTGGAGATGCAGTCCACAATTGATTCCATAAAGGATGAACAAAAGATTATGGAGTCTACCCTCGAGGACAAGCAAAATGAGATCAAAATGCTAAGAGAGATGAACATTGATGCAGATAAAGGAAACCTTCAAATGGCGGATCTTATAGAAAGTCTGAAACAAAAGGAAGCTGAAATTGAGGAATTGAAGCACCACCTTGAATACCCAGCTAAGAAATGGTCAGTGAGCACAGACGACCCATCAAGCCCACCCATAAACATGACTGTATCCTCAAACATGGTAAACGAGGGTAACATAGAAGTCGATAAGAGTAAAGAAGAGGAGGTTCAATTGCATGAAACTGCATATGATGGCAATGGTTTGGATTCAAGGGGCAATGGAGGCAACTCTACTTCCACCAATCTAGAAAAGCAGGGTGATACTGCCATAGTTGAAAATGCAAGTGAAAGCAGGGTAGGCATTGCAGACAGGAGAGAAGTGTCAGAGGAAAAGGAATCACAGAAACTTGATGGATCTAGAAATGGAAGTTCCATTGGCATTGATAAGGATCAAGAGTATGAAAATGAAAGTTCTCAAGGGAAGCGTGCTTCTGGTGCAGGAGAGGAAAATAACACTTCAAATGCAACCGAGACAATTGTCAGCAGAATCGGAAGAGCATCAAAAACTGCTGATGCACATAATGATGAGAAATCAAGGGATAGAGAAGAGCATAAATTTAACCTAGATGGGCAACCTGGGCTTGAAAATGTTCAGGAGGCAGAAGATCGTCAAGAAACATTAAGAGGTGGTGCGAAGCGGGAAATGGCGGATAACTCCAGAAGTAGGGGGCAGGATAGGTACCACCATGCTAGCAGAGTACGAGGAAAGAGAAGGACAGTGGTTGCCAAGAATAGGCTGCTGGAGAGCAGAAATGATGTAAACAATGTTGCTGAGAAGACAAGAAATAGAAAATTTCCTAGGGATGATCAAGGTAGACTGATATACAGAGAAGGGGGGAGAGCATCTATTGATGGAACAACAGAAGAAATAACAAAGGCAGTAGGTTTTTCTAAAACCAAATCAATAGAGCATCAAAACCATGAAGACTCTAAGGACCTGGAAAACAAACTTGGGGAAGATCGACAAAATCAGCAGATGAGTGAAGTTCATGAGACAATGAAAAGGCTCCCAGGAGCTCATGACGCCAAAGTGCTGACAAATGGAAGCCTTGATGGCCAGCTCAGTAACATCAGAAGCAATGACAGAAAACAGAGCCTGGATGAAGATCAACAAAAAGCAAGGGGCACAGAAGAAAGCCGAAACAGTAGCAATATGAACACTAAAGAAAACAGTGATGAACAAGTGATAAATATCAGCAAGCATGAAAGGCAAGAACAAATGGAGGATTCAGATGTAGAACACAAGACCGATGCAGGTGCTGGAGATTTTTACAAGGAATCAGTTTCTGATTTAGAAGACGATAAAGAAGAGTACAGAGAGGAAACTGTTGCGTCCGACTTCTAGCTGATTACCAGCATTTAATATTCTTGCTTACTGTAAAGGTTTTAAATATCCATCTTCACGACTGTTAGGACAGTTATCAAGTATGCTTTGTGTTTAAAACTAGAGATGTATTGGAATTACCATCCCAAATCCAAAAATACAATACAAAATTTGCAGGAGACTGCTGGTTAAATAGAACCGAAATGCCCATGAGAGTAAGGTTCAAATAAAAACCAGGTGGCAGGGACTTTCACCCTTTTCGCATCCATTTCTTCCAGATAGCAACATTGCTCCATTGTTGTCAACTTGTTCTTTTAAATAACCTAATCATTAATTTCTCCAGACCAAAGTTTAATTTTTCATATTTGTCCTCGCTTCAATTATTTTCTCTACAAAGCTTCAGGTCAAACAAAGTGTCAACTTGACACACTCAACCACGGACTGTAATATTATCAAACTTCAGTTCCTTGTTGGTTGAGCCATACAAATGAAATGATGCACTTCCAGAAAGCAATCCACCGTCTATCCAGTCTCAGAAATGATGGGCATAATCTAGCATATAGAATCCTCTAGGGCTACAATACTCAACAAAATACGTTCCCATGAGATAATGAGTACAGATGACTAGTTGATAAGAAAACAAATGCCATTATTTCTATGATTAGTTCCAAAAGCTGCCACATTGTCTATTCGGGTAACCTGTTGATTAAAAAAAGCATTGTATTTCCTGCTAGCATGATGCCTATCGCATTACTCTTCAAAGAGTGAGGTTTGCTTAGCATTTTGTTTATCCTTATAAGTAAACATCATTCCGGTTTACAGCAAAAAGAAAAAGGAAAAATAAAGACTCATCATAAACTTGTAATTTGTTGCAATACCACTAATTGAATTTGAACTCGGAGAAGATAGCATATGATAATCAGAATATAGCAGGTTAAAAATCAAACCATTAGAGTGACAACAAAATGGCTATGCCAATGTAAAGGGCTTCTTTTATTACCAAAATAAGCAATTTAACTTCCAAGTTTAATCATCCATCATTCATCACTAAAACAAATCACAATACTTTTTGTAGTATCATCCGCAAACAACGAAAATTGATCCCATGACATGTGAAGTACAGCCGAACACATTATTACCAGAAATGTCATGGCTCGATTACACACTTCAAGCCTCAGTGTGCTGCTTCCAATGGTTTCTGTAAAAAACAATCAAATGTAAGGAAACAAAAACTGTAATCTCAGAATAATTCTAGCTAAAATTGGTTTAATTTTTTTTTTTTTTTATTACAAGTTACATTCCATCATGAGTTTGATTTATGAGTTCAAATTGTTAGTTTTCCTAAAATTAAAACCACATTCAGCTAATAATCTCTATACTCGATAGCCATGACATATCAAGTTTGCAAATGGCTTGAGCAATTGAGAGGTAAACTCATAATTGTGGAAACTGTGTTCTCCTAAATGGCATTCCATCTATAAGCCTCGCTATCCCCATTAAAGACAAACTAGCCTCAAACTTTGATCTTGCTACTACTCTATGTTATACACTATACTTGGGCACAATCTCTCTCCTGATAGCCAGATTCCCTCTTAAGATAATTGGTGTAGTGATGTGTTAGGTGTAGCCATATTCAATATGATCATTGCCTTTTTATATATCATCAATATTTATGAGGTCCATGTATTTAGAAATTCTTAAACGATCTACACATGACTGTTCACAAGTCAATTCCTTGGATAATTGTGTATCACACAATCAAATTGTTTAGCACAACATTGAAGAAGCTTTTCCCGGTATGTAACACTACAAATGAAAAGAGAGAGAGGGACTTCAAAGAAGAGAAAATGAGAATAAACATTGATTGTGGAGGAACCTTAACCTTCCTCCGTGCAATTCAAAGTTAAAGATGCCAAGGTGTTTGCCTATGCACCCCAGATGAGGCCTTGGCGACTTGAAAGCTTTTTATCTGGGTACTTAGAGCTAGGCACTATGCACTTGAGGCATTTCCTAGGAACCTTCTAGGGATAATTGTGTTTGAAATTGTTTTGCACAACGTTCATAACATTACCCTTAAGGGTTTTTTTTTTTTTTTGATATTGCCCTTATTTAATAGCTGTCTTAAAAGGTATTTTCTAAAGTTAATGAAAATACAAAACACACGTACTTCCTTTGATCAAAGAGCAAATGGACCACCTACCAGTGCATGAACAGTAAAAAATAGGTATTTAGATAGTTTGATAATCTGTTATGCAATTCTTTCATCTCCCTTCTAATTAGTTCCTCTATTTCTCCATCCTTTCCTTTCATCTCTTGACTTTTAACTTTCTACGTTATTAGAATGCCAAAAAATTATCTTAATTTTTTTCCAATTCCTTTTCTCCTTATGCTGCTGCAGTACTTTCTTTCCAACATCCAAACTATTACATTGTTGTGCAATTTTTACAGCCTTTTTTTTTTCAATTCCTATTCTCTTAGTTGCGGAAAGTTGTCTTATCAAACTAGCTGAACTTAACACCTTAAGGCACTTTGACCCTTTGGCAACAATAGTCCCATTTTTTTTTGTCTACTATTGGATTTCCAACTAGTACAGAAGCGATTCAATACCTTGCCTATTGTACATATTAAAAAAAAAAGAATCTCTCTATCTTGAAAAATGCACAAGCCTATGTATTTTGAAACATGGTTACTAAATATCATAATAATTGAAGATAAAATTTGAAAAATTACATTTTGATATGCACTTCATTTATAAAAAGGACAAAAATTGTTAAAAGATGACCATATGTTAAAAAGTGGGATAAATGGAGCATAGAAACCATTCCAATTTTCTGATGAAAAAGGAAGAAATAACAGTAGTGTATAAGGTAGAAACAGTGAAAAAATTATATATCCAAAAGTACCTCTTCCTTATTGCTCTTGCCTCCTGTAAAGAACTTGTAACCCCCATAGATGAGTACACCCCAGCCGCTTAAAGAGACAATAACAAACTGCAATTCAACATCCAACAAACAATCAAGACAACTCATATGACACACATACCTTCCATCATATCCATTTCCCAACCAACATCAACAAAATCAACATGGAAAAGGACAAGAAACTCATATAAAAGGAATCAAACATGAAAACTCCCATAAAACACCATACAACTATTCAATCACAGAATATAACTCAAATTCAAAAGTTTTATTTTCTTCATATATATAAAATGACAGCACTACCAGCAATACAACTCCAAAAAGACAATGCTCTAATATTCCATAAATACACAAAATTCTGAAAAATACAGTCAAAATACTTTTGGTGTGGAAAAAAAAAACTTTCGCTAAAAAAATGCGTGGGCAATAAATTGAGCAGATTCGTTTTTAAACAAATATAAAAAATTTATAACATCAAACATATAGTATAGTAGTATAATATAAAATGCAAACGACTAACATGCTCTTCCTTCCACTTTGATGGGCTCATTGGATCTTGCCAGCAGTTAATCCTCGGTGGTCCATGGTGGTCTGCAATTATCAAAAAACATAATGTAAAACTCATAATCTCCAAGCAAAAATCTATCATTTATTTTTTTCCTAGAAAAATTAATAATCTATTATTTCCACTGAAAACTTTAATTTCAAGATTTAATTAAGCTCAGAATTTTCAACGACTGAGCTAAAGATTGCAGCTTTAAACAAAATTAATGAATTTAATCAGTTTCTGATCTACGGCAGGGTGATACAGATCGACAGCACGAATACATACGTATGCGTGAATGTTTGTTCGTAAATTTATACGTCGTATATGTTAGTATGTGTATGTGTTTTGCGGGATGGATTTACCTGCAGCACCAGCGAGGCCGCGGCGGTGGATGAGGGCGGCGGCTTGAGCGGGTGTCTTGGGAGAGGAGATTCGGGAGAGAGTGACGGCTTGTCGAGCTGCCGCCGCCGCTAATGTGGCCATGGATTTCTTTTCTTTCTTTGTAGAGATTGATAGAGAGAGGAGAAATGGAGATGAGAGTAGACGATGGTAAATTTTTGCTTAAAAGAAGGGGGAGAGTGGAAAACTCGAAAAGACACCGAGTTTGTTCGTTTTCGTCAAATATGGAACTGAACGACTTGTCAGTTAGTTTTCTGGGGAATTTGCTTCTTGTTTGGACTTTGGAGCTTCTATCATCTATGCCATTCTATGCATTCTTATCGTACCTTGCTCGTGTCGTTTGTTGACTGGAAGTGAAAATTTAAAACAACTTGGATTTATTAAAAAATAAATTAAGGGTAAATGGATCAGTTTGAATTTATTTTAAAAAGATATTACCTTAAACAAAAAAAAAATAACAAAACTTTAACAACATTGTTTTAAATGATTTTTTTTTTAATTTGACCCAAACACGTTAACCATCATTTAAATTACTTGAATTTAATTGGATTAATTTTCTAAATAAATAAAAAAACAAACCTAACACAAATCATGCTATGGGTTGATGAATTATTGATCATCTTAGACAAGTTTTATAATTAGCTTAGGAAGTATTAGTTTTTGTGCTTCAATATATTTTTCAACATGTTTTTTGCTTTAAAAATATTATATTAATGTTTTTGAGGTGTTTTTTTTAATGATTTTGATAAGTTAATATTAAAACTAAAAAATAATATACATGAAAATATATTATTTTAATTAAATATTTTTTTTAAAAAAACACTATCTACAACATTACTAAATACACTTAAACAAATCTGATAACTATGATTTTACGTAATGTAAAATATGTCGCACAAGTCGGGAAAAAAAAACTAATTTTCTTTTTATTTTAACGTGATATTATCTGACTAGTTTTCTGAAGTATACTTTTTTTTTTTTTTAATAATCAATGGTAATTTTGGGTTAATTTTTTTGTATCAATCCATCATCTCTTTATTTTAATTAAAGTTAGGCTATTCATGTTGTATCTAAAAAATTCTTAAGTACTAAGAATTGACTTGTTAGCCTTTAACCTGGCAGAAACTTAGACATCAGCTTTGCATTTACTGAGATCACTATGATCGACAAGTGTTCAGCTCTCTAACTGTAGTATAGATACTGTCTGAAGAAGTTCTAGGCACTCTTCGATTAGTAACTTCTCTTGTGCAGCCACCTCTGCTAATTGTGATTGTAGCCCAACAGTCTGCTCAGCCTGGTGCGAGAGAACAGCCTGGTGCGAGAGAACTTAGTTCAGATGACATAAACAGGAGGCTTCAAGCACCAACGCAGTATTGCTTTAATAGCTGCTGCTTACTGAGGGTGAAAATGTAGACATTGTTGACTTTGATGGAAGCTGAGAGATCCGAAGCATGCTGAATTGCGAGCAAAACTGGATCCACCTATAATTCTGGATTTGCTAGTAAAATCACTTATTGCTTAGCTGAGCTGGTTTAACACTAGCTGCTAGAAGGGGTTTCGATTCGTCTCTTCTTTTCTAGGATTACCTTTGCACATTCCATAAGGGGTGCTCTGCGAATGACAGAAAGTGAACACTCTTTGGTCTTTGAAGCTGGAGATAAGTCCTGCCTTTCCATGTCTCCCAAAGCTTCCAGCAATTTGATCTACACAAGTAATTATCGGAAGCGAGTCCATGAACTTGTATGCTCTATCTTGGTGTTACATTATATTTGATATTTCTACACGGGCATTATTAATTCATCATGCAAAAAGATTTGTTAATGATTCGATAATGAAGAATAAAGTTCAGTTTCATCTCGAGTTTTTCCTTCTGAAGCTTATTTTCTTTTGCACCGAACGTCGAAACTTCGAAAGACTGTTACAAAAATTTGTTCTGCAAAACCGTCAGAAAGAATTTTTTCTCAGACTCCAATTACTGTTGAGGAACCTTGTACTAGTTGATAGGTTAGAACCCTGGCAATTGCAACCATATTTGGTATTAATCTTTCTTGATTGAGCATAGTTTCTATCTCAGATCAACAAGTAGACATTTTATTTCAAAAAATCAATCTTGAATGAATAAGTGTGAACAAGTGATAGATTGTTTCCTAACATTAATTGATCAGTTAAGTTAATCATGCATACCTCCACTTGCTTAGTATCAGCCCTATCGTTGGCATACCGCCATTGCATCAGCCGAACATGAAGCCTTCTTGGCTGATGAATGTTCTCAACATTCCCAGATCCTGAGAGCAAGGAACTAGATGACAGAGATTTTTTATCCTTAAACAAGTCTAGACCCATATCCAGCAATTTCTCAACACCTGTAGTCCTCAACGGACTTGATTGTGGTTTCGAACTTTAAAAGTTCATCAACTTTACCTTGCTTTCCACTGACATCACCCTGTAAGTGAATTTGCTATTTCTATTCTCTTTTCTTCTTGTTTGTGCTTTCGTTTACATTACCCTGTAAATGAATTTGCTCTCTTTATCACATTTTTTTATTGTAAGTTTCTTCATTTTTCGAGAAGCATCTAATGATTCTGCAGATTGAACACTAGCATCTGCTGTCCATCTTCGAGACCTTGTTGGTATATCATTCAAATAATTAGATCACTTTTATTTAATTAATTTAATATAAAAAATGGTTAAAATAAAATTTGAATTGGATCTGGTTTTACTGGTCATTGACTTGACCTGTAAAGCCACATTGTGATTAATAATTATGATTAATGGGGTTTGCATTGCGTTTTTATCAGCTTGAAATTACTGTCAGGATTCCATTGACGGTGTTTTTACTTCTCCTTTAAGCAGGGTAATGTTGGAAATGAAAAGATTCCGTTGGACTTCCCGAGAAGCTTCAGGAAGTAGGAGACCAAGGTGAAGTAGTGTTGTTGTTCGATGGTTACTTCTTGATTGCCGGCATTTTCGTGTTTCCAAGTGGTCTACCTGGGATTCTGCCAAGTGGCAATCATTTTTTCCCCAAAAGTAATCGATTTGTTTTTTCATTTGACTTCAGGTTTTGTCAACTTAAACATTTGGCAATGGTGACTGAGAAGCCAAAGCTCCATTTCTTGTGACCAGGATTGTTTCAACATAAATATTACCAAGCTCCATAGTTTATTTGCATTCTCCCTGTATTCATTTTGAGGGACCAAAATTTTTTTCATGGAGTCTGCCATTATGAAGACTCCTTGGTTGATAATCTGAATGCACGAGAGGTTTGCTGATAAGGCTTTGGCACCTACGCAAGTACTGCATAAGACCATTGTTCTGCTAAGGCAATGAGCCAGTGGGTTTCATCAAGGTCAGCACCATTTCCCAAGTCCAATTCTCTTCCCAGCCCAACTATACGTTCCATTTCCAGGAGTGAGAATTTTTTATATACTCAAAACCTGAGACCTCCCTCGTAGGGAGTGAGAGTACCAGTTACTTGAAGCCTTCATGGTATAAATTCGACCTGATAGATCAATAATATTCTCTCATCAATCACCTTATTAGTGCCGATTGGGAGGGAAGGGGAGGAGGAGGGAAACTTCATCACAAAGGAATAAAATGTTGGGAAACGAATAACAACTACATCTGTGTTTGAGAGAAACCACAAAAGAAAAGTAAAGTTGATACTACAAACCAGAAAGAATGGATGAGAAAGATTCAAAAGCCCCTTACAGCTCTACTAAACTCCAGAAGAAGCAAACCCGCAATATCAATATCGCGAAGAGGTGTTGGAAAAGGGAAAGAAGATCAAGTAAAACTATAATGGATGACTGTTGGTTTGAGCTTAAAGCTAGCCAGCATAATAAACTGAAAAGACTTGCTAGGCAATAGGCAGTAATGCTTGAATAAATGATGTTAAATTAACATTCTATACTACAACAGGCACTTTTACAACCAACGGCCATGCTTGATCCTGTAAAAATTGTGCAAGCATTCTTGATCTACAAAATTTAGATGTTCTTACGCACCAGGGAAAATATGAAGCTTCCATTTCCAAAATCAATGAAAATTGCACTGTTGTAATAAAGGATGACTGTAATCTACGTGCTTTTCCCAAAGAGGCTTGTATTTTTCCATCCCAATTTTCAACCATGGCTTGGAGTTTCCATTGAAGTGCAACACTGCCCCTTTCTCTATCAAGTGAGGATCAACATTTGTATAGCCCAATCCCAACACATGCCATGAGGGATCTAATGGCTCTGTCAACCCATAGAAAGTCAAAAGCCCAGGAGGTAGTGTTCCAAGTTTCCAGAGTGTCCGATCCACATTCTTTTCTTGCCAGTAGTGGTAGATTTCAGTTACATTTCGCTTCCTCCACTCAACCAAATCAAAAACATTCATTCCAAATGCCCAACCACACGCATCAGGATCAAAATGTTCTCTAATAAGAGGGTGAGAGTAGTTCAGGTACTTGTGGTATCTGTGAAATGTCTCCATGCATGTCTCAACTGCTCCATTAACGTTGCTGTTCAAGTCAACTGAAAATAGACCAGATAAATCTTTCTGAACAACTACATCATCATCAAGAAATACCACCTTCTTCAATGCAGGGAAAACTTCAGGAATATAAAATCTGAGGTGATTAAGCATAGATAGATATTTTGGGTTCCGGAACTTGATTGGAGTCCGGCCATCATCATTATGGCCTGAAAAGTAATAGCTTTGAGTTTCAGAGTCTTGGAGCTGCTTAAGCACTGGAACATAAGAAGCATTTAGCCATTTAAAGTCTTCAAACTTCTGAACCTCAACAGTAACTCCTCGGAAAGTGTTCATGGCAAACCAAGCCTTCATTGCGATGTAGTTTATTTCATCAGTTACAAGATGAAACACAACCATATCTGGATTCTTGGAATTTAAAGCAGTTGAATTGACAACAACTGAAGTTGCAAGGATATTGTCAGAGAAGACGCAGAAATGATAGAGGTTGTTATCTCTAAGTTTTGTCTGAATTTGCATTCTCTCATTCTTTTTTCTCTGTAGATTTGGATTTCCAAACCATTCAGTAGTTAGCCGAATACCAATGCAGTAAAGTCCTTTTGGGATTTCTTCAGCAGCTATTTGACCATACTTAGAGCTTTTCTCATTCACAATACCCATTTGTTCGTCAAGAACTTGGATTTTGGCTTTCAGTCTCATAATCATAGTTGCACTATCATAATGAAGTTGCTGGGCTTGGAAGAGCAAAAGTGCCATGTCATGGATAGCAGTTTCTGATTCCCTGGTTGTTAAAGGAGCTCGCCTCGTTGCGGCGCTTGAAAGGAGGACCTGGGAATTGCGGATTTGGGCACTTAATTCCCAAGCAAACTGAAGATTGTTACTTTCTTTTGCAATCACAACAAAAGCTTTTGCAAGAGAAATTTGGTCACTAAGTTGCCTGGTGATTGAGTTGGGGCTCAACATTTCATCTGTAATGTTTAGGCCTTCAATGTTTTTCTCATACTTGGTATAGTACTGCAGAAAGAAAAAGAATCAGAGTTTTTAATTTCAAGGAGATAAGCTGGCACAGGAGCAGAAACAGGGAATGCAAGGATTACAGCATAATTATTATCAAAATAAAAATTAAGGATAAATGCTCAGAAGCTCAAACACGTGGTTTACAGTTTGAGATCACTTGCTGAATATAGCAGTAAATCCAACGCATATACTACTGAAAGAAATTGCTGTTATTGTGAATATGGACACGGATACCTTCACTTCTAAAAGTTTACGGTTAAAAAGAAAATACAGAGTAAAAACAACAAACATGACAAACTAGGTAGAGTGTTGTTGAAGATCACAACTTCAGTGGCATGGAAAACACACAAACTGAGAGTGGGGTAGCTGCCATTACTTTCAAATTTTGGGCTATTTTGCTCTCTCTCTCTTTGTGAGTTTGTTTAGTGTGTAAATTAATCATTTTCTAATCTACAGTTCAGCAGTATGACCCAGGTACGCAAGTTTCATCATTGCCCAATTCTGGAGTTTAACTTACACTCAAAGAAAATGATGGAGGAGCCA
>Ga0307517_10001808_pt1 | contig 35137 bp, 47 predicted proteins | sample 23_EM_MG_FD_194515 | JGI IMG/M metagenome (GOLD analysis project Ga0307517, IMG submission 194515) | Populus trichocarpa ectomycorrhiza microbial communities from riparian zone in the Pacific Northwest, United States - 23_EM | ecosystem: Host-associated > Plants > Roots > Unclassified | place... | reverse complement strand
AGACTCTCCTCAACGACCGGACCTCGGAACTGAACTCTCTTCAAGCCTTCTTGTCCAAACACGACGAGTGGTCCGGAGCTCAGGTCGTTCAGGCCGTGAATGATCTCAACGGGGAACTCGCAAGATTGGCATCTGCCGTCAGCGAGTATTTCGTCGTTGGATCCGATATTGACTCCGACTGCTCGGGTAACGCGAGTGTGGGAGCAAAATCCCCCCCGCGTCTTCCGAACGACGGGTCCAGTCGAGAGACACACGATCGGTTGAAGGAAGCCCTGGGGTCCTCCTTCTATAACCTCATCTTCGCATGTTCCGAGCCGCCATCTGATCCGTCACTACTCGTTCCGTACGCCATTCAGGCGTGGCAGGTCTGGTGTTGTTCGCAGATCCTCGATGGATTCTGTTTCGGTCTCCCCAGTGAAGCAGAAAGGCTGCTTACTGACGTTTGGGAGAGTATGAAACGTGAAGGTACGTCACTTTTTTCCATTCTCGTATTCCCCGATCTTGGTCCTGTGACGCTGACGTTTGACATTTTTTGCGGGGGGTGAAACAGAGCTACAACCCATGAGCTCCAGGTGGAGAGGACTAACGCATGAACACCTCCGTGGTGTCTTGGCCGCTTCGACTTCGAGGTCTTGCCAACTCCCCACCCCACCCGCTTCTCCGTCGATCTCAGCGCTCTACAAGTCCCGGTCAAACGAGCCTGTATCCATTAGGACTCTACGAGAGAGAGAGCTGTTCGAGCTGAATGTTCGTGGTATCCTCATTATTCTCGCAGGGGTTGGCCTCGAGGTCGACCACGCTTCGATGCCTCCCCCCACGCGCCGTTCCCCGATTTCCGGAGCCGATCTTTCTACTGTTGTCGATGGAGAGGTGATCAATGCCGCGAAAGTCGTCGACGAATTTGGTGAGGCTCTCAAGAGGATCCAAGAACAAACGATAGAACTCGCTAGAGTCATCAAAGAGGGCGTGATGAGCGGGTGGTTCGACGTTACGAAGGTCCCTGGAGCTGCCATTCTACCTACACCCACGCCCACTTCTTCGCTTCCCCTTTCACAACAAATTTGGACGCCACCCTCAGTAAGTACACCGCAGAAAGGTGGGAGGCGAGCGACCATTGTCACCCCACCGAGGAGACTCGATAGCGTTGCGGGGGATAGGAGGATGAGCGAGTCTTCTCTGGCTTTGCCCCTGTCCTCACTCCAGATCCCACCAGGGCCGAGGAACCACGACCGGACGGCCACTTTTTCACCGAATCGCGATCGCACTCCAACCCACACACCCAACATCAATCGATCCCCCAATCCCGACCGTCCTCACACACCGTCGTCATCATCATCTTACGCGTCCCAAACCCTACCCTCCACCTACCCCAGCCTCACAAAACCACGGGACGCGAGGGGGGTGGCGACGAAGTTCAACCATCGGACCATGGAGAACGTATTCCAAGGGTATGGAAGGGAAGACGGAGAGTGCGTGGTGATGTGCACGATTGAGTTTGGGTTGGATTGTGCGAGGAAGGTCGCGTCGGATGAGGACGCTGGGGTGGTGTTTAGTCCGGTTGAGCCAGTTGGGCCTTCGGTTTCGTCGAGAGTTCCTGAGAAGGAAGTGAGCGAGGTGGAGACGATGGAGAGAAGGACGCTTGTGAAGCCGAAGGTGTTGTTGGAGAGCGTTGTTGAGATCTTGAGGTGACTTCTGGTGGGCCTACATGCTGTCTGCTGCGCGGTCCATCGTTCTTGGCTCGCATGGATACCGCCGCCTCTTCTGCGGAGACTCAAAAAAGTATGCTTTCTTTCCTTTCTTTCTTCGGTTGCATTTGGGCCCTCTCAACATTGCGTTGTATGTGTAGTCCCTTCTTGGTCGATGGTATGTTCAATGTTCTTATTAGACGTCCACTCACGATATTTCTTCGCTTATGTTTTTTTGTACGATCCCCCATCACTTCCCCACTTCGAGCTTGAAGCTTCGATCCTCACCCCTCCCGCTTCCCTTCCTCTGCTCGTTACTCTATTCTCCTCACTTACTTTGCAAACTCAATCCACCCCTTCACGCAATGTTCAATATAGTCAAGCACTCAAACTAAAATCTTACGTGTATTGTAGTCACCCCACATCGCCTCGCGCATTTAATATTTATACCTTACTTAAAGTTGGCAATCAAAGCTTCTTTAGCTCATCCGCCTTTCAGGGACCGGAGGCAGCAGCCGATAAGGCCTCGAGGCCGAGGTGATGGTCAACCTGGGAAGAGACCGCGAATATATTCGTACAGGCTACCCTTATCCCAATCTAATCGTCGTCGTCGCTCCCATAATCCCCTAACGAGATCCCCACGGGGGCAGCGACGGGTTTGGCCGTCGCGACAGATGGTCCACCAGTGCGTTTCCGAATTTCGGCAAAGTACTTGAGACCTTCCAGGGTATCCGTGCTCAGCAATCCCATTGACGCAGGAGGCTGATGTTCCTGAGACTGCGGTGGTTCAATCCTCCGCCTCTTCGCATCAGGCGTGTCATCCTCACCCTCATCCTCACCCTGAGCATCCACCTCATCCGCTTCCTGCACATCGTAATCTTCATCACCGTCCTCGAGAACCACACCATCTTCCAAAGCTTTCAGCTGTCGCTCAGCTTGGAGGATTCTAGGATCCATTCTGGCTTGAATGGCTTCCCGACCGATATCCTCCAACCTTCGTTTTTCGGAGACTTTGGAAGTGGGGTTCGGGTCTTCGGTCGCCCAACGGACGTTGAGGATTTCGTCGTTGTCGAGGGATTGGCAGGCCATGGATTCTTTGGCGAACTGAGCGTTATATTCGTTGACGTAGGTCACGAATGCTACGCTTCGGTATTGCAGGACACGGACTGTATGAAACCAGAAGAAACGTGTGAGTGGCCAGTTTACAGAAGTAGGGTTCGTGTCTCTGCATGTAAATTCGAGATGGAGTAGATTGAAGACGCACTCTTCTCGATTTCACCCCATTCCTTGAAATGCCTCCGGACGGTCTCTTCCGTCTCCTCACCAGTCCCGACCTCCTTGATCCTCCCCACGTACAGCGTCCTATTCTGCCTCGTAAAAGTCCCAACGCCGCCCATATCGTCACGATAATCCGAGAACTTCTCTCGCGCGAAGCAGTCTTTGGAATTATCCGGCAACAGAGTAGCGTTCGTCGGTAAGGTGTGGATGTACTCGCATTCGTACCCGTATGGACAACAACCCCGGGCGAAGAACAGACAGTAGTATTTCATTCCAGTGATGTCTGCTCGTGTGAGACCCGCGTCTTTTTTTATGTGGCAACGGGTTTGAGATTTGGTTTTGCTGTGTGGGAGGTTATTTACGGTTTAGTTCGCGAGCGTGTGGGGATCATTAGACCCTCCTGCAACGTACTTTGAGTAGCTGTCTTCTCTATCACCTCCGGCCCATTTATTGTACCAGATATCTGTTCCGTACGACGCGTCAATAAACGACCTCAGAAAAGCCCAGTAGGAGTTATTGGACGCACTGTACTCTTTCCCAGTTTGTGGCGCCTCCTTCTTCTCGACTTGGCCCGCAGCGACTTGTTTCCGCGCCGGCTTAAGCTTCTTTTGCTTTTTGACCACTTGTTGTTGCTGTGGCACGACAGCGATTTCGGTCTCCGTGGATGCCATCGGAACGAGCGTTTAGGTCGGGATGGGGATGGGTTAGAGGAGAGGTTGGCACGTGACGGTGATGGTGGATCTCCGTCGACGTCCACTTCGATCCTGGCCTGTAATCTCGGGAAGCGGTCGATAACTGAGAGTCAGACAAGGTGCCACGCTATCGCATTTTCGACACTCTAGTATTTCAGAAGAAACGGAGGTCTTGTCCTTCAAGCGTCGAAAATTGCGGTTGTTCTCTTGGCTGGCGGCTGTGCAGAGATGTAACTCGGTCGGGCGTGTTCTGTGCTCCGTAGACTGTTACCACCTCCTGACTAGACCTGTGAATCCTGACCCTGCGACGTTATGCTACGGACCTGAAACAAAGGGCGCGCCCGCGGTCTTGGTTATTTTTGACTCTGGAGTCCGCGCAAAGTCTTTCCGTTCCTCCCTCCCGACGGCTCCATTTCTCGGGTTTTCGGGTTCTCTTAGCCCCTTTTGCCAAAGAGTTTAATAAGCTGGATCCTGTGGAGACCCCGTATCATCGTCACTCTCGTTCTCTCGACCATCTTCTTGATTCTCTTCAATGTCTACCTCCACACCATCGATTGTGGTGGACGTACCACCAGAATACCAAGTCCCATCCTACTTCTATCTGCTCAAAAACTTCGATTCTATCTACGCCTCCGGGCTGTTCTGTCACATCGCGAAGGTTGGAAGGAAGAGGGACCAGCAACTGCGGCTCATATGGAGCGTAGAACAGATGCTGGGAAAGCTTCGGGAGGTTCGAGAGGAAAACCTCCAGTTGAGGTCCCCTTTCTTTCACGCGAAGAGGTATCTTCCCCTTTCCCTTTCATCCGGCTGCAGACCGTGTAGTTGACCGACTTTTGCCCCTTACCTCTCCAGGTCTGCAAAACGAAAGATATCTATGCAATTCAAACCCGCTGAGGACGAAACCCCCCTCAATGATCGCCTGGCTCGTGAAACCAAGTTGTACAAAGAGGCCCGAGAGAGGTTGAAACGCGGGAAACCCCTTCGGTTTGTCCCAGACTATGACAACCTCACCCGAGCCCACCGCCAGCTCTCGGCGAGCCTACAATTCTTCTACGCTGGGATGTACTGGACGGGGATGCCGAGGTGGCGAAAACCGTATCTCAAATTCGAATGGGCCCCTCCCCCTCCTACCCCACTTCCACCTGCGAAATCAGCCGACGAAGTTGTTTCGGGTTTGGACGCCGGGGTTGCGGTGGAGATGGTGAAGACCCCCGAGTTGATGCGGGCGGATTCGGAGCGACCATCTATCGCGGACTCGGAAGCGACTCTAGTCGCAGATACGCCCGCGGACGCGGGGAATGGCGAGCGACCCAAGGGCCCGCTTGAGAGTAGCAGGAGCGCACGAGGTTTCAGTTTGATTCAAAGTTTCTGTTCGTTCATATCCGACCCTGGAAACCCATCGGTTTCTTTCTGATGGGTCTTTGCTGTAATTTTCGCCTTTCGCGTGTGCCTCCGTGTTTTCGTGCAGTAACGCATCGACTTGTCCATGGGTTACGTTTACATAATAGAGACATGTACGATATGTGCTTCGCCTCGAGGATCGAGGACACCCTCTATGATGATTTGGGTCGGCTGATCGGGCTGGCGGCAATCTCACCAATGGATCCGACTCTTTGTGCTTCACCTCCTTCCAGCTTCACCTCTTCAGCATGTTCATGCTGTCCTGCCTCCACCTGCGTCGAAAACATTGTCACCGTCGATCCGGGTGAGGATTTTCACTGCCCAACTTTGGTCTTGGCGCCGGCCCGGCGATATCCACATCCGAATGAAATGCGGGGCACACACCCACACCCGCCCTCACCGCAATGAACTCAGCTGATTCGCTAATTCACGCCTCTTTCATCTTTCTACATGTTACGACCGAACCGCCCACCCCGGCCTTATCTTCATCTCTGAAATCTTCCCAGGCCATAATGTCATTTCACACACCTTTGCCAGGCTGTATCCTCGTGTTCGCTCTCGCACCGCGCTTGTCATCAAACACATCAATATACACTCAGGGCGTGTCTCAGCGGCCACGATTAAGCCCCGCGTCAAACCTCGTACTTTCCGGGTGGGAAGTTCACGAAATGAACCGACAGAGTCGTGGTTATAAGCCGCTTCTGTCTCCTTGTTCCCGCGCTCGTTCTCTCCTAGGATCCGAACCATTCGAACGGCCGTAACCCCCGATTCCACGCGCACCTCGCTTGGCCTGTCCAATCCCACCCCACGATTGCATTGATAACGATCGTTCTCGGCGCTAGATTTCTTTTAGTCAAACCCTCGCCATGTCGGCTGCCACCCGTCCATTCGACGCCTACGTCCTCCCACCACACTACAGGAACAAACGTTGTACCATCTTGTGAGTTCACAATCATTGGAAGATTCCGACTCGGTCCTCATTGTTTCATCAAGGGTTACGGGTGCAAGTTCTTCCGTGAAAACTGCCGTAAGTCGAGGTTTTCAAAACACGACACGTTGACTGAAACCTGTTTCTTTGCAGTTTATCAATGCTGCAACCCAGTCGGATGAGCTTCAAGCCGAATCTTCGTCTGCGGAGTCCTCAGCGGATCCGATCCGCGCCAGTAACTCGTTTGAACTGGAAAGCGGACATATCGTCACCCTCCTCGACGTTTCCCTCTCAAAGAGCAAGAGTGCAGAATTACAGGAGTTCTTCAACACACAGTAAGCACGGATGACACAGGGTATTACCGCTGAATCAAACCCTGCACCCAGATACCAGAACGGCGACCTTACCACTGGCATCATCTTCTTCCACTCACTAGCCGACGATGAAAGCGCCGGAAAGACCACCCCTTTTCGAGCTCTCAAAGAACTTTGTGGGGAGCAGGCTCTGCGGAATACCGTGATCGCCACTACAGACTGGGTTTCTGAACCTCCATTGGCGAAAAAGAAGCAGGAACGATGGGAGAGGAAGTTGTCGAATACGTTGTTCGCCCCCGCGATCGCCAAAGGAACTAGGATATTCCGGTATAAGGAGAACACGACGGAAGCTGCTCGGAAGATAGTCAGAGCCCTGTTTGGAAGGCAGCCGATCTTGGTTGGCGTTCAAAAGCAGTTGGCGGACGACGCTCTTCGATTGCAGCGTACAGAATCTGGAGGCATACTTCTCGGGGATATTTCTGTCGACGGTGGGAATGCCATCCAATCCGATATACAGGAGGAGGAGGAGCACGGCGTACAGGACCGTTCGGAGGGCACAATAACGGGTGTTTCCCAAACGCCTTTCATCGCTCCCCGACCGTTCAAGACACAATACAATGGTTATGTGACCGGTGCCGGGCACAAGAAGACGTCGGATCACAAACAAAAACTCAAGCGATGGAAACAGCAGCAGGAGCATCGTGCGCGGAAGGCAGCGCAGGAGGTATGGGATCCGGTGGAGATGGTTGCGTGCGTTTGTTGTGGTGCTATGCTTTATGCGGTCCTCACGCTTTTTAGGGAGCATGGGGCATATGTTGTTGGACTTTAGACCGCTAGACCGTACTCTTTATATATGGATCGTATGTTTCGACGATATGTATCATAGGCGCACACCATGTAGCATTCCCTGTAGGTTACGAGAATCGGAGGGTTGCCCGGTGCAATCGCATTTGTGACCACTTGTGCTGTTTGAAATGCGCAGGAAAGACTTTCCCTTTGGGTTGGGTCATTGTAGTGGTTTCGAGAGCGTTTTCGGGGAGATGGGTTTTGATTTCAAGTTCCAAGGCGCTTGATGATCGATGTTCGCGCGTCTGCACTCTTGTCGCTGACCACCACCCAAGTACCTCCCTGAAACCTATCCAGAGACGACATCCTCCCCTCTTCTGAATTTGAGGCCGGATTTCAGCCTAACCACAACTCGAGCTCGGGTGGATCCTACCTCAAGAAACTCCAGAACCATGTTTGGGTCAAGGGTTCATTTCACCGAACTTCCGATCGAAATCCTGGAAAAAGTATTTCTGCACCTGCCTGGCCAGGACATCATCAAAATGGAAGCGGTATGGAGGGTGATGGTCACCTCCCCCCGATTTCGTGTTGACTTGTCCGCTGTATGGTCTAGATCAGTCGACAATTCCAGGACCTTGCTCGTGGTTCACCGGTGCTTCAGTACCGACGTGAACTCTTCACCGCTAGTCTGATCGATAATCCTCATAGCCTTTGCGATCTGGACGAACGTCGAAGACTATGCAGGGAGTATGTACACAAGTGGTCTGATCCAGCGAACATCGCGAAGCACTTTCGCGAGGTGCCCCTGGAACACCAGTCCGAGCACTGGGACCCGAAAACCCCAGGGAAGAACCTCCTTGCAACTCGTTCCCACCAGTCGAGTGGTATTGACTTCCTCCACGTCCCGTCGGTCATGAGCCGGAAGCCAATCGAGCGGTGGAGCATCCCCCAATTCCCATTTGAGGTCTCGCATTACACCGCATACCCACCCGAGAACATCCTTGTTGTTATTGAGACGAAGGAGGAGTGAGTTGATGCTATCCCCTCCGACCACCAACCCGGTGACTGATTGCGTATAGGTTCATTCACATTCACCTCTTAAATCTCCTCGATGGCTCCCCTCACCGTGTACCCCCTTCCAACGTCATCACGTGGGCACTCCCACCAGGGCTCAGGGAGCTGAAGATTAAAGCCTTGGCCATGACTAGCTCCAGGCTCATGATGTATGTCTCTCTCCTGGAAGAAGTTCAGTTAGGTTACGTATCCGTATGGAGGATGGCTGTATGGGACTGGGAAACTGGAGACTTGGTAAGAAGGCTGCAGTCGCGGTCGCGGTCGCGTTTTTCTCATGTTACATCTCTAGGTATTCCACCGTTCGAGCGTGGATGGAAGTGAATTGATCAGGCGTGGCTATCAGATCACTTTCCTCGACGAATTTCGAATCGTGGTGCCGTATTACAACAGATATCCTGGCGACCATGAACTTTTCGTGTTCAATACGCTCGTTCCACAAGACCACCCCAGGAGCTTGCGGCGGTTCAGGATCCCTCCGGGGTACTGCGGGCGGACCATCCGCATAAGTCTGGACCGTGATAGCTCATTGGGGACAGTGAATAGAGATGGACCCCTTATAATTGACCCAACTCAAGCCGTCCTTGTCGTGAGTTTATCATCAAGACTCACGGGGCGGCAGGATTTTCTCATTCTGCGGACGCGGGCCCTGATCGAACACGCCTGTTCGATGCGCGCGGACGTTCGAATACCCTGGAGTGAGTGGGGGAGAGATGCTGTGACTGTGGAGATCCCAACCTATGGCAGCTATTTCACCACCACTCATGGGGCCCGTGTGTTGGTGATCCGCAGTACTCGTTTGGGGTACCGTGACATCCGAGTATTTGACTTTAGTCGGAGGGGGGGTACCACCCTACCACTCTCGGGTGGGAGCGATGGTGGAACAGAGAGAATGTCAGTGTTTAAAGGCGGACGGAGCTGCGTGTTCGCAGGGCATGACGGGATCAGCCAGTGGGATCCACGATCGTTAGGTGATAGCATAATTCCCTGCATTGTAAGTCCGCTCTCTCATTCCACTGTAGAAGGTGTTGTAGACTGATTTATCGATTAGATGCCATCGCCCGGCTGTTCGTCTGGCGTCCTGCATGTTTTTGATCTGATGTGAAGCTCCTCTCCCATCCGATCTCGGACTCATTGCTTTTGCTCCTTGAATCGGGTGTGGTCACGACACTGGTGGACAAATGGTTCGTTATCTGTCCGTATTACCTATACATCGACCAGCGGAAACCACAATATATTTGAGATTATCATCGTGGTTTGCCAGCGATTCAGAGGCTCCGTTCAAAGGGGTCGCCGAAGGAAGGACAGTCCCTTTGCATCCCCTAGATTGAAAGAGGTCGCATAAATTGCGTGGGGACGACACGAAATACAGCGTGTGAATCGTGTAGCCGAGAGGAAGCGACTGTCGAAGGATGTCTAAATGTGACTGCCAGCCACATCCCTCGTACCGTAGTCGCTCCTGACTTCAGGCTCACGGACCAATGATTGACCTTTTTCACTTTCTGTCGAACCACCAACGTACGAAGATATCCTTCGGCAATCGCGGTTGACATGAGATGCGCGTACACTTTGAACGGCATACTCGTTGAACTTCAATCACCCCTATGGCCCGGACCTTCTAGATATCCATAGCGTCGACCCCTCGGGCTCCGAGATTAGATTGCTTCGATGGGTCCACATGATGTCAGATGTGCCCAACGGGTATAAATCAGAACTCGAGGGAGAGGAGGGAGCCCCTCCACCCATAACACTCTACTCTCGCTGAAACTACGCAGCCGATTCTACTGTCAATAACGAGCAAAAGATGACCAGGATTCTGATGGTTCTCACTTCCGCCGCGGTGACCGAGAATGGGAAGCCAGCGGGGTACTACTTGCCGGAAGCAGCGCACGTTGGTGTCTTTGGCCTTGTTCTGTCTGCCCCGGAGTCTGATGCATCGGTCCGCGGTGATCTGTAGCCATACTATACGTTTGTTCGAGCTGGCTTCCACGTCGATTTCGCTTCGCCCAAGGGCCCTCACCCTCCCATCAGCGAGCACAGCGTCGAGGTCCGTTTGTCAAAATCCCCCCTAGAATGCTGACCAGGGAATCTGGTGATAACTCATGATTCGCGATGTCCTTTAGACATGCCAAGACGACGAAAGCGTCAGGTTTTTGCAAGATCCCGACGCTACCAACAAACTCTCGAACTGTAAGGCGCTGTCACACGTGAATCCGGACGATTATGATGCAGTCTTCTACGTCGGAGGTAGGTTCCGGTTTCTCAATCTGGTGTAAGCGCCTCGCCAATTGGTATCGATGTCGTACAGGGCATGGACCGGTCGTTGATCTCTCGAAGGATGCTAAGAATGCGGAGCTCGTTTCAGCGGTGAGACTGCCTTTACTGCCAAATTTCTCCCTGGTCGTTTCTGGTGCACTGACGATTGGACATGGGATCTTTGTAGTTCTGGAAGAGCAAATCTTTGGTCGCTGCTGTCTGCCATGGACCCGCGTAAGTACTCTGTGGTTTTCGGCGATTCTTTTCAAGACACTGACATGGTATCACTCTAGTGCACTCGTCCAAGGCAAAGATTCGAACGAGAAATCTATCTTCGAGGGAAAGAACGTCACTGGATTTTCTAATGCGGAAGAGGAAGCCTATGGCTATTCGCCCGAGGTGAGCAGTCGATGCACCAACGCCTTTCGACGTGAACGCATATTAACAAGCGCTACACCCCTAGGATATCGGCTTCTTGTTAGAGAACAAGATCAAGGAACTCGGGGGAAAGTATGAGAGCGCGGATGAAATTTTCCACCCCAAAGTCGTCGTTGACGGTGGGCTGTACACCGGCCAAAACCCCGCCTCTGCCAAACCGTTGGCGGAGAGGATCGTGCAAGATTTGAAAAAGCAGTAAAGCTGCGGCCCGGATGTCTGACGAAAACTTTTCCACTCAGTACGGTGTACGATAGTAACAGAGTCAACGAAATGGATTGTACTTTTGAAGGTTACTTGGACTCACACATAACAGCTGCTCGGGTTTCCCCGACAGCACTTCGATCCGCTCGCAACCTCAGGCCTCAGGAGTGGCTCGACAGCGATGCCAAACCCTCATTTCAACACTCTTCGTCGTGGGAGGGTTTGACTTCTGCCATCTCGACGCGTGCCATCACGTGGACAAGCCTCAGCAATTCCACCCGATTGTGCGAAAGGTGTTGGCCGTCTGCATTCCAGACCGGGAACATCACGAGGCCACCCCACTGTACTTGAATATCTGGACGTCCGTTGTACGGGTGGCCCTGACGTCATGTGCGACAGTGTTGTCGGTGTACAGCTCTCTCGATCCTTCGACGGAAACGGAGAACATAACCTTCATCTCGTCCGCCTGGTGTCAAGGGCTTTCCGATCGTCGAAAACGTGTTTAATATGCCGACGGGTCCCCACGCCTCTGAGAGTCTCGTTCTAGGCGTTATTTCGGGCATCGCGCGTACCACCTATGCTTTCACCATCGAACCTCGTTCGGATAGCGGGAACCTCATGTGGTCCCCGCAGTTGAATGCGATCACATCACTGTCCGGTGGGTAAGTCATACTGGTCTACATTGAGTTGAGTTACTCTGAACGGCCATCGAAACTAGGCGCCCCTTCCTTGCCTTACATATAAGCGCACGATCAAGCCGCAGTCCGGGGTCACAAAGTTGGCCAGATATGTCCTTGCGATGGAGAATGATAATCAAGCGCTTCAGCCATTTGTTTGGTTTGTTCCGCCCATCTGGTTTTGATTTTGACAAAACATCCCGTGTCAGTCATCCACTCTCAATTGAATACGATGCGAGGTGCTTACGGGTCCCTTGGACCCTCTGTGATCCCACCGTAAACTTCCCCTCCGGCGAGGTGGCCTTGCTTTACAGATTGAGCGCTTGAATTATACGGTGGGTGTCTCCCTGGTTGGCGGACGGATGACACCTCCCCTTGTGTCCCTAGGCCAGTGAATTCTCCAACGCGCTTGCGTTACAAAGGTGGCGCATATCCATCGGTGACTCGATGACAAGCCACCCCCGATATCATTCAGATCCCATCAAATGTGGAACGCCCCAGATCTCCCAGCGCGCTGAACAGGCAATCTGATAATGGTGAGGTGAGTGAGGGTGGGTTTGACCTCGCGTACACGGATGGCTGCCTACTAAATCTCCCGACAAGAGATTATCAGGACCCGAGAAGAACACATGGTTTTACAAGACGAAACGCAGTAAATATATCGGAATTAAATTACTGCGGGAGGTAAAGGAGAACTCCCATCTCAATAGGTGGACTTCTGTTAACCATTTCCCATGTCAGCGTCCGAGCTCAGCGATCGGTTAGAACACTTACAGGAATCTACACCTCAGAAGCACAAGGCGAGGGGAGGCGCGGCCACCGGTTTGGTGTACGTGGAACCATCATCGGTACGTTTCAAAAGGCAATCGACCTCCTCAGCTGCACGGAACAAACTGTTATCAACACCCAAGGCGTGAGCGATAACGCAGGGGTATACGCTCACCATCTCGAGGTACGGCAACGATGTGGGCAACGACGACGACCGCAAAGAGGGGAATAATCTTGGAGAATGAGAAGAATTTCATGATACCTCTCGAGGGTGAGGAGTCGCGCTTGAGCCTTGAGCTGTGACTAGGGAAGGTGAAGGGGGGCTCTGTTCAGAACCAGGAGTCGAACATAGGGAGCTCTTATATGCCTCCAGCGCGGGATATCCGAGGGCAGCTAGGTACGGCTCCACCCTCCACCCTGGGAGGGTTTTTCCTCCAATTGATATCAGGATACTGCATTCGTTCTTGAGTCACTTGGAGGACGATCGATGTCTCCTGCCGTACGTCCGTTCTTCTGCAGAGCTGCCATCTCAGTTACCCCTAATTCCAGTTCTTACCTGCTTCTCTGTGCGGTCAACTATTGCCGATTACCCGACAGGAGAGGGGGTTTCTAGTTTACGTCTTGGTTGCAACGTCAACAACAATCCCGCCGTCTTGGCTTCCCTTCTTCGTGTTGTGAGCGCTCCCACCGGACGGGCATTACCTTTGGTACTATATCTGCATCTGCCAAACAAAGTTGACGGTCTTCCCATGATAACCAGGCTGTACCCTCGTGTCCGTGGTTCTTCCAAGCTTACTTAACAATGAATGCCGCCACCCGTCGGGTTTACTTGTTTTCCAGCTGTGCAACTTTTTTCGACAGAGCGCATAACTTGTACTCAACTCCAGCGAGCTGGTGAGTGAGAATTGCGGCTTCGCTGGCCAAAAGGTTTCCCCTCAGTTGCCTGTAATCGGTTCGCGAGAGGAGACAAAATGATTCGGCCCGGGCTCGAACCGGGGGCCTTCTGTGTGTTAGACAGATGCGATAACCAACTACGCCACCGAACCGCTTATCGATCCAGTCTCCCCCGATCGGCATGAGCAGGCAGACCAGGTCTAATGTCCAACAGGTGCCTCAGTCGTCAGGTCGTAAAAATACAAGAGAATTCCGTAAATAAAGGCGCGGGCGAGAAAAAAACGCTACCAACGGAAGATAATGAAGCTATAGCGGGCTAGTTCATATGCGTATACTACAGAATTTAAACATCCCAACTAAACTGACGATGGACTTGAACCTCAATCGTGCGTCCACAACTATACAAGATATATGGAGGGGCGGTCATAACCCTAGAGAAGATTCCAATAGGAGCCCAAAGCGCGGCAGATGAGATATGTGTACCAGTTCACGAGTTTCCCAGGTGGTCTTTTGACACACCACGATTTCAAGCCCATTGGGTACTCGACCACCAAGTTTTCTCGCCACCTCTGATGCGATACTCAACGATACCCTTCGAGCTTCCAACATACACGTGGGAACCTGTGGGGTCGAAGCAGACGCCGGCGAGATCGAGAGTGTCCTCTGTCTTCAACGACTCTTCGGTTAAAATCTCTTGTCGCCTCACCCGAGTAGCGTTCGAAACGACACGCAGGGTCGCGACGGAATTGGCTGAGACTGGGTTGATCGTCCGCGTTCCTCGTGGACGCCGCGCAACGTATGGTGGTCCGGGGGATAACGTCGAGGTGGTGAGCGAGGGAGATGAGAAGGTGTGTGGTGAAGGATTGTAAGTCGCCATGGGAGTCGGTGACCCGGCTCTCGATCCAGCAGCAGAGCTTAAGCACTCCGTCTCTAACTCGTCGACTTCCATATCATCTCCCAGGTCCTCGTGTTCGTCCAAATCGGGCATTTCCATGTCCTCATCCCCATCTCGCTGGGATTCCGACCGCCTGCGCGCGGATCTGAGCCTCGTTCGGGCGGTACGTAAACCGTGCCTGCGTAGGAGTCTGCTAACATCCTCCTCTTCCCTACTGGATCCTAGCCTGGGAACAACGACCACGCCGTCGTCGTCCAAGTCTTCATCGGAACTGAACGGTCCGTCCACGGCCAGAACAGGCAAGCCCATAGAGTTGGTTGTCGGAAAGTTCGAGATAGCAGACTCGGATCTAGTGGACCTATGTCCAAGCCCACCGGAAGTCCGGAGGCAGCTTATGGTCGGATCGGGTATCCGAACGATCTGTTCCGTCTCGAACGTCCGGGCGTCAATCAAATGTAGCAACGATGTGTGCTGCAAGCCCCATAGTCAGCGGATGGGGCAGCAGAGTAACAGAGCGAGAGAAACAGACCTCAGTGAACACGAGAACCTCCTTGCCATCGGCACCTTCCGGCGAGAACTTGATGCTTCGGATGCCCCATCCCGGCGCTCGTGATCCGCCTCGACTCCAATCCCAGAGATCCTCCTCGTACATGAAACCACTGGCCTCCCCCGTGGCCCTTCTTTCCCTGCCTCGCGTGCGATCAGTTTCGAAAACCTTGAGCGGTTTCGAACTGCGAACATCCCAAACGACAGCCACACCCTCTTGACTTGCCACGGCAAACTTCATTCCATTTGCCGAATATGATGTTGAAAATGAGGCGGGAAGGGGAGGTGATGCATATTGTGGAGAATAGTATTGATGGGTGAAAATTGATGGTGTGTATGGCACAAGCGAGTACTTTGCAATTGATTCGAATGAGAGACGGGAGGAGCCGGATATATGGTGCAGGTAGACTTGGGGCGAGTCCCCAACAGATAGGAGGGTCCGGCCATCGGGAGATACAGATGCTAGTGAATTGTTAGAAAAAAAAGTGTGTGGTGTTGTTGGGGGGGGGTGACTCACAGTGGTTTACGGGAACGTCTATCCGCAGGACGCCAAGATCCTTCAGTCTCGAAGCCGCGGGGGAGGTGTCCGAGGATCGGATGTTTACTTCGAAGAATTTAACTGAACAATCATTGTTACTAACTGCAACCCTCGGCTCGACACTGCTGACGTTGGCCTTGGTCAGGCTTAACGAAGTCAACATAACCGAATTGTTGATGGAGCCTTGCAGTTGTGTCTGGTACTGCCAGTGGGGACGGGAGGATCGGTGATGGTGGGATGATGAGGAACCAGATGAGGACGAGGACGAAGAGTGCAGGGATAGGTGTAATTCGGCATCTTGTCCACCTGCTGCAACGAGCGTGGTTGTGGAGTCGGGAAGGCACAACGCTGAAAGGGTGTTTGGGGTGAACGGTAGGTTCGCGATCGCTCGCTTTGAGCCCGAACGGAAGAGATTCTGTTCGAAGATTGAAGTCCCTTGGACGTAATTCACTACGCCACACTCATGGGGGCAAATAACCAAATCCCGGAGTTGACTTGATGAGCATAAAGTGAGCGGAAGACGAAGGTAGAGGATGGTACGGATGACTTACACGTGGCCAATCGTGATTTCAGTAGAAACTGACGATGTGGGGGTGGAAGGTGAGAGTAGAGATGGCCCTTGGACGGTCATGGTGGCCAGGGAGCATATGGGTGAAGGGTCGATTCAGTAACAGTCCTTGCTTCTGAGATCTGCAACTGGTTGTTAGTTCCCCGGTTGTTGGAGACAAATGAGACAGAAGAATGACGAGGCGACAATATTTGTGACTCCGGAAATCTGTTAGTCGAAGAGCAGCACCGACCTTGGAGAGGGTCAAGAAGGGTTGAGGAGGCGGTGTGACCTGCCGACTGGAAGTTATGAGCTTGAGTGGTCGATTGGCCCACCAAGGTCGCTGGAATAGCCAGAGACGGTGGACGGGGGGCGGGGCGGGGGTGGTGAGGAGATGAGGAAAGGTGGATTGATCGCGACCAGGCTGGGTGGCTGGTGCAATTACGCCGCCCTCACCCGCTTAATCTCGACCCGGCCAGTACTGGGTGACCTCCCATGCCCTTTAGGCTTTCTAAACACTTGGAATGTCTTCGTCGAGAAAGGAAACTATCAGGACACCAACCGTCGTCTGGGGCTCGAAACACTACCGTTCATGGTGACTGGCACCCGTTATGAATTTAGAGAATATCCTGCCGAGGTCATAGGAAGTTGCCCAGCGGGTGACCGGTGGCTGCCCGTAAGGCTGGAAATATCTCTAAACATCACAGAAGGGTGCCAGTTGTCTAGATTGGCTCTGCCCGCGACCCGACGGACCGATTGGGGTCTCTTCGCCTTCCTTAAAAGTCCTCGGCTACTCGTTGTGCGTACATGGTTCCATCCTTCCTCCGCTCGTCCAAAAGGATGTCTTTACGATACATTCAACGCGAACTGACTGATCAGGATGCTGCACCATGGCTGATGCCTATTTGACGGAAGCAAATGAACGACAGGAGACCCGTCTCGAGGCCGAACACACTAAATACCAACACTGCTGCGAATGAATCTGCAGATCCAATGGATCAGAGCGCTTGGCCTCCCGAGATCCATCAGGGGCAGAAATGCTGTCCATCTTCAAGAGTATACCCATACCAAGGCGGGAGGGTCGGCCGGCAGCGGCAAGAACCGCTTCATCTTCACCTCGGACGGTGACCCTCGATCTCGTTCTTCCCTCACAACTGTTAGTTATCTCTTGAACTTGAGCGGGCCGACTATGGCCGACTGCTCCCCGGCTCTAAAATCTTCATCCGCCGAACCTGCTCGTTACTCTATCCGGCACAACAGCAGCAGGTGCAATCATAGGTACCGCTCGTTCTCTGGACCATGCGGTTACTGCTCTATTGTATTCTCCTTCGATCACAGGCTAGCTAACTGTGGCTACCAACTCACATCGAGTTACCCTAATACACGGCGAAGCTCCAAGGGAAGCACTTACTGGAAGGGTGGTATGTCACAAGACGTCCTCTGCAGACCAATCAACGCATGCAAACTCCCGGATGGTCCGATAGGGCACAAACAGGTGGTGTTCTTCGGTGATTTATGAGCGCTGAGCTCACTCCACTCTTTAGTTCCTGTTATTGGATCGGTCCCGGTCTCCGCCGACTAATTGATTGCTCGTCGTATACGTGGCGCTTCACCTTTACGTCCTCAATAACCTGAGCCCACAGCCACCATGGGCAGAACTCATACGGGTAAGTTTTTATTTCATCGGATGAAACCGAGCCAACCGACAGAAACGGTCGAAGACACATTGCCAAGACGACACAATAGACGTGTTCCCAATTGCATTCCTTCACGTTCTCAGGGGACACGGAGATCTCCCATCCATCGACCTCTCGAGTGTATGTTTTAGTTTCCGCCGGTTCCTCATGGCCTCTAGGTTCACATTTTGTCAAAGATTTGCAGCGTGAACACCGGCGTCTTCCCAGGAACCTCTCTCCCGAATCGCCAATCCTTGGCAGATGATATCAGGATGTGTCAAGCTCGCGGAAAGGTAATCACACTCTCGCTGGGAGGGGCCACGGGAGCTACGCAATTCACTTCTGACGCAGGCGCGATCGCTTTTGTGAGCCACCTCGCGTCGTCCCGTCCTGACATTTGCACCTTCAGGCCACCAGTTTATGGGACCTATTCTTTGGTGGGAGCTCTTTGACCAGGCCGTGTAAGTAAACGTTGCGTTCGGACGATTGCCTTCTGTTGATCCGCCACCTAGCGCTGATTTGGTATATCGAGTTGGTTCTTTAACGCCGATTGTGACTGAGGCGTGCATCCAGCTACCACCAACCCCTCGTTAGCAGGCTCCAGGCGCTTTTCCGAAGCGGAAACGAGAGGTACGCGGAAACTTTTACCACCGTTTCTACCTGCTTCTGGACCGTCGAAAAACAATAGATACTACACCACGGCTGCACTGCAATGGTCTTCCATGACGCACATCTGGGGACTGTCCTCGGTCTGGCGTCATTTTATGCGGTCTGGTCAAATTCTGTCCGTCATCCTATATCTTATCGACAACGAAACGGCCAGTGTGTAACGGTAGATAACAACCGCCGCTCGCTCTCCAAGTTCAACGATCCCAACGCCTCGAACTTTGATCAGTGGATCAAAACGCAATCTCCCAAGAAAAATGTCGAGAATTACATCAGTGCTCCGGCTGACCCTCGAACAATTACCCGCCATTCGGAGGCGTCGTGTTTTCGTATGCTTCTCGGGCTTATGGTGGATGAAGCACTCTGACCGGGGGATTGCATATCTTACTCGGTTCACTCCGAAAGTCAATAGCTGCTACGGTGCTGCTCTCAAGAGGTTGATCACCATATTGGAGGGTCATCACCGCCCACCACCACTCCCAGCGTCAACACGCTCCCACCAACCACTACCAGGCCACCGTTACCCGCCACCGAACCACCTTCTACCACCCCGCCACCTGACGGAAGCTGTGCTAATGTCAATGCACGGGTTAACAGTGCCGCCGTGAGTATTTATATTCCCGATAGATTCGAGTAGAACTGGCCCTGGTCCATAAATAGCGCATCAAAGATGATAGACTTGTCTACAAGCAAGCTTATCTGTATATACCATGACGGAGCAGCGGCTGATGTTAGATCTTAGTGGCCACCTCTGGGCGGCCAGGTGGTTGTCACATGGTTCCACCCCAGGACGGACAACGCAGCTTGCACTTCGAAGGTCGTGGTGACTCCCCGATAGAACGTTGGTCGGTCCTTCCAGGACCGAGGCCAAAAGCGTGTGTCGATCCGTACATCCGGCTTGAGAATCTTCTTCCACGAAAAGCCACCCAGACCTCCCCGGCGACGATTACCACGACGCACATCAAGGGAGTCATCTACGTCCGAATTTGTGATCAGAATGCTGTCGTTAGACGTCAAGCCATTACTCGAAGGCCGGTGCTGACTAGTGGAAATCATGGGTGCTGAAATACCCAGGCGAGTATTTAAAGGTGAGGGAAAGTGGGAAGCCCATTCTTTGTGGATTACCAGCTAACCACCCCCTCTCATTCTTCTCGTTGTGGTCATGATTTCCCCTGATTTCCAAGATATTGTTCGGCCAGAGAATTACGCCGAGGCGCTCCTGATTAACTCCTCTCTGGAGCTCATCTTCACACTCATTTATGTCCTGCTTTTGGGTCTATTCGTGTTTAATGCCGCAAGGAACCCGACTTATGTGCTCTGGATCGCTGCGTTTTCTGTCAAGGTTTGTTGGATCTGTCTCGGTCCTGGGGCTGACAGTACGCGTCGTGTCGCTCGCGATGGGGGCGGCACTGGCAAAGAACGAATCTGCTAGCGGAAACTCCGGCCTCTCATCTCACCACCGCCGGGATTCCACAATGTTGACCGCTCAACGGGGAACTTATCAAAGGAACCGCGGATAGCTCACCACTTTCATGGGTCGCCGGAAACCGACATCTTATACGGCTCGCTCTGATCGCTGCCATTTCGCTCAGCATTACCAGTACGGTCCAGGCGAACACCAGCACGAAGCAGAAGACCACCAACCTGGGGAAGCAGCTGAGGACGGTTGGGGTTGCGATCTCCTCGTTATCCACACCGTGTTCTTTATATCTGCGGAGGCCAGGAAGACTTCAGGTGAGCGAATTCCCGGCAGACGGGCAGCTCGAACACGATCTTGACGAGCTATTGGGTAAGGAGGGACGGCAAAACTCCCTGACGCCGTATGGGCTCCACATCCTGTTCATTATCTGACCGCTATTTCTCGTCCGAGAGAACGAGATGATGCAATATGAAGAATGGCTATTCTATCCGTTTGCCGCTTGCACAGAGTTGGTCACAGTGCTGTTGTTCCTTGCCCCGGGTCTTATCCCTCTCAAGCGTGAGCTTGCTGGAGTGACCAAAGTAAACCCTTCTGTGAACCCTTTCTCTTCTAATTTCATGCCCACCCACTAACGGCCGTTGAAGTGAACACTGTCGAACGTCAAATTAATATTATTCGGGTCAAACTACCTCAACAACACGTAGATAGAGTCACGATTATTTATGTATACGAGGCCAACGATAAGGATGTTGTTTTGACTCTGGAATGAAAGAGCCGTTCCCCCAGGCGAGTTGGACATGAGGCCAGGACTGCGGATGGAAGCGATCGTGGGAAACCTCGCCGAAACTGTGCTCCACCACCATCCGCCCATCCCTTTCACCAACACCCACCACCCTTATCCATACGCCCCCCCCCCACCGCCTATAGCCGACTAGAATGGGCGCCCTCATATCTTTGCCCCTAGTGGGCGTGTTTGGGACCATTGGCTCGTCGGCCGTCGCCGGCCTCGCATTCTGCTGCACATCCACCGCGGGTAGGTCGGGGAACACGAGCCATACCATTTCGTATACTGAACCCCGTGAACAGCCTCGATGTTCTGCAAGTCATGCAACTGTAACTCATCCATCGCCACTCGTGTCGGATTTGCGGTATGGATAACCGATATACCAAAGGTCGAACCACTGGAACTCACGATCCTGTTGTTGGATATACGTAGGTAATATTCCTGGTCAACTCGATGCTTGCGTGGCTTGTGAAGACACCTATGGCAATCAAATTGATTGAGAAGTGGAGTTACGACTATATCAAGATGGACTGCACGAACGACAAGTGCTATGGAGTATTGGCGGTGCATCGAGTTTGCTTTGCGCTTTCATTGTTCCACGCCATCCTCAGCGTTTCTCTCATCGGTGTCCGGGATACTCGCGATAAAAGGGCCGCCATTCAGAATGGGTACGTTCAGACTTCCCCTTTGTTTGAGCAGCGCTCACGGCTTGTTCAGATGGTGGGGTCCTAAAACTCTCTTGTGGATCCTTCTTGTCGTGGTCAGCTTCTTCATTCCAAACGGTTTCTTCATGTTCTGGGGAAATTATGTTTCCCTCATCGGAGCCACGATTTTCATCCTCCTCGGTCTCGTTCTTCTCGTCGACTTCGCGCACAGTTGGTCGGAGATGTGTCTTGAGAGCTGGGAGGCAACTGGTTCGAACCTATGGCAATGGATCATAATTGGCTCAACTATCGGAATGTACGCTGCCACCATTACTCTCACCGGCGTCCTCTACGGTTTCTTCGCTGGGTCAGGATGCACCCTCAACCGATTCTTCATCACCCTCAACTTGGTCTTGTGCGTCGCCATCACGATTATGTGCATCCACCCCGTCGTCCAAGAGTACAACCCTCGATCTGGTCTCGTCCAGGCCAGCATGGTTGCTGTCTATTGCACATACCTGACTGTGTCTGCTGTCGGAAACCATGAGACCGAAACGTGCAAGAACCCCATTAGGAAAGCCCAGGGCACGAGGAACACCACCGTTGTTCTTGGAGCGATCTTCACGTTCTTGGCTATCGCATATTCTACGAGTCGCGCTGCTACACAAAGCAAGGCGCTCGTCGGCAACAAGAAGAAGGGAGAAATCCACCTCGATGAGGAGCACAGGTCAGAGCTCGGAGTTGTCAATACTCAACCCGGAAGGACGGAGACCCCCAGGTATCAGGCTCTGCTTGCCGCAGTCGAAGCTGGGTAGGAACACGAAAATCCTCTGCGTACTCAATTTTTACTTACTTCTGTCACAGTGCACTCCCCGCGTCTGTTTTAGATGAAGATGAAGAAGATGACGAGGAGGAGATTGTCGGGGAAAGTCGAGATGACGAGAGGTCTGGGACCAGATACAACGTTCGTGGACCATCGAAGCCGTTTTGTTGCTGCACTGCTGACCCTCTAAAAGTACTCTTGGTTCCACATCATCTTCGTCCTCGGTGCGATGTATGTTGCGATGTTGCTGACTGACTGGTGGGCATACCAATCAAATCGCGCGATTTTTTTCTGATGACATTTCATGGTGTAGGAATGTGGTCAAACCGGTCACTGGTAATCCCGACGAAGACGTGTACATTGGAAGGTCGGAGGTCGCTATGTGGATGCGCGTTGTATCTAGTTGGCTGTGCATGTTGCTGTATATCTGGAGTTTGTTGGCTCCAGTGTTTATGCCTGACCGGTAAGCCCCTCCACACGTCAATCCTTCAACGTTATGCTAAACTACTTGCTCCCAGATTTTGATTATTTCCCTGTATAACACATCTCGTTACTAGTCATGTTTCACTTGACACCCTAATTCACTAAACGACGGAAGTCACTGTTCACCGGTGATATATTAAGCTAAGCCCATCCCCGCATCTTTGCAACGGTCAAGAATATTTGGTCCCCGGATGCAACCTCCTTTTCTTTCGCCTGTCTCTTCCCATCCTCATCACTGAGATCCGACGAATCCTTCCACTTTTCCAAATCCGCCGATTGCACGTTCAACGCTTGAACGACATTCGAAAGGTATCCCAGGTCCGAGGACAGCTGGGCAGCTCCAGTGGAAGTCAGGGTCTTGATCTTGGGCAGCACAGAGCTGGTAAGATGAGTGAGAAGAGAGAGTGCCAGTGAAGATAACCAGGCCGCCGAGACTGCTTCCGGCGACAAAACCGTGGCTGTAGTGTAAGCCGGGACAGTTAGTGCCGCTGGAGGCGCTTTCAGAGCGATCGAGGACGAACGACGCGAGTGGTGGATGCCAGGAGTCGATGGCGCGGAAGGAGAATGGGGGTACCCCTCGGAATGGGATTGCTCGGTGACAGACCTCAGCAGGTCCTCGTCCACAAACGGCAGGGTCTCGATCGAAAACGCAAGCGCGTCATCGTCCGCGTAAACTTCGAATAACCGAGGGAGGTTGAGAAGCCCTTCCGCAACTCGCTGGACAGTGTCGCTCGGAGAGATGGAAAATACAGGTACTTGGATCTCCGTCAGCGCGCCCGTTCCACCCGGGAGCCGACCGGCGGCTGGTTTGGAAGACGACCATACGGGGAGTGAAGCGTAGGACGTGAGGTGCTTATGTAAGGGGGAGAGGATGGTCTTCTGAAGTGAGAGCTGACAAGACCTCGCGAAGTCGGACACTGCCCCGCGTGTCCCTGTTAGGATGTTCAGAGGCTGCGAAGGGATGAAGTGCGGGGTGCGAGGGCTTGGCGCGACTCCAAGAAGCTGTTGTTGAGGGTCCGGTTCGACGAGCTTCAATAGATTCTGAAGTTCCACAGAATTGAGGGTCGACTGTGCGAGTAACTGCAATGCTCCCTTTGGTGTACCGAGTAGCGACTTTGAAGGCGAGAAAGCTTCACTTTGAGCCGTCCGGATGTTCTCCGAAACTTGAACCAACGCCGCGCGTATTTTGCTCTCGAAGGTGCTAAGCCGATCGCTGAATCCATGTGCGGCGCCCAGGAGCCGGAGGCACATCTGAATCCTTGACCAATCCTGCGTCGTGTAGTCCATGTCTGATAAATCATCCCCTCCGCTCAACGCCGACGAGTCCATGGATAACAGCCGATTGTCGGTGGATATATTTTCGTTGGACGATTGTAGTATCGAAGCGAAGACAGAGTCCAGCGCTTGGACGAGCCCCACGAACCCGTATCCGTGGGTGAACGCCATGCATCTCGAGAGACTTTGATCCGCGAGGCTGAACGCGTCGACCGATGTTTCCCTAAGCCATCTTGACCCATCTTTTGGTCTTCCAGCTGCCGTGTTTTCTGCAGCGGTGATCTGTTCCAACCTCTCCACGAGAAGCTTTTGCTCGAGCGACCCGTAGTCAACCTGGTAGTCTAGGAAGGGTTCGAACAATTCTTGTTGCCATTCCTGGTCGCCCAACGTGTAGTAAGTGTTTGGTGGATGGCTGATCGATATCGACGCCCGCGACATCCGTCTAGATGCTGAAACTCGGGAGCGCCTACGGGAGAGTTTGGACGGGGTGTCGGAGGTCATGCTGTCCTCCGAGTTTGCGTGCAGGAGGTGGGGAGAAGCGGTATAGGTGACTTTCTCCATGGTGTTTTCAGTTGAATTTGCGAACTCGATAGCAGCGGTGTAACCGGAGATGATCTCAGTTAACGTGTACGGACCATGGCTGCTCGCAACGGAGGACAGACGTTGCGAGAAGGTGGGTTGGAGGGAAGATAGTGTTGATGAGATCAGGGAGGAAAGGGTCGTCGAGGGATCGGGGAAGATGGAGGGGATTGAAGATCGCTCAGTCTCGAGAAGGGACGAGAAAGATGTGAAGAAGAATGGCAGAAAGGCTGCGAATGTCTGAAGGGGTGCGCTGTCCTGGGTTGTTTCGGCATCTGCGTCTCGGAGTCGAGTTTTCTGCCACGTCGTGACGAGGGACCCTCTTCGTGAGCCATAGTAGTAGTTCCGGAACTCCGCCTCTCGCTGGATGTTTTTAAAGATCGAGAAATAGTTCTTGCACACTGCTACATCTTGGCTGTTGATCGCCGCGACCAAAGCTGAGCTGAGCGAAGCCTCCAGCTGATTTTGCAGGCTGACCATCAGGGACCGACGAGACTCGTACTCGGGGGTGTTCTGGAAGACGACCATGCTCTTTGCGGCTTCTGAAAGTGTCTCTGCAGCTTTTTCGTAGTTTTGTTCCGATAGTAACGATGAAACCTCCGATTCGAGAGAGCTCCAACTCTCGGCCTCTCGCAAGACGTCCCTAGCGGCTTCCATCCCTCGCTTGACATTATCGAGATGACGAAGTTGCTCTAATGCGGCCTTGGTCTCTGGTGATTCGGCGGAGGTGGATGCATGTTGTAATTTCCGAAGAGATGTTTGGAGGGAGATGGCGCTCTCCTTCATGAAATGAAGGTCATAAGCGAGTCGTGGTGCACCTCGTGAGATGTCATCAATGATTCGTTCGAGTTGCGAAGAAGTCTCTTCGGCCACGATCTCCACGGAGGAAAGGATGCTAGAGACTCGGCGGTCGAGGGTGGTGAGGTCAATCGGTGCTGTCGAGGTTCCTTCCGCCTCCAACCCTGGTATGCCTTCGTCTAGGATGGAGTTGAGCCACAAAACGACCTCTGGCGCATCCTCCACGGATTTTGCCAATGTATGCAGGTCAACAGTTTCAGATGGGGGGCTGTCAGGGCTCATCTGGGACAAGATTGAGGAGGAGACACAACAGCGGAGATCGACACGCACCCTCTGCACTACGACTCGACCGGCTGGGATCCTCGCTGATCTTTCTTGTATTCGCGATCTGACATTGTGTGTAAGACATCGTGTAGAAGAGGTGGAGGTTGAGTAGGTCACCTTTGCGGTCGCGTCAAAGGTCACGTTTCCCATCGTTGATGAGACGCGTCTCGGGATTTTACTGCCCCTTCATTCCCTCCTGTTTCATCATGCCGCCAACCGCTCGCGACAAGTTTGCAAAGACACGCGCGTCAACCACCAGGGAAAAGACTCCTCCATCGCCAGATAATAGCGATGACGGGTAATTTACCATATCTTCGGACTTTGAACTGAACGAGGGTTGATGTTCCTCGAGAATATTCGCAGCGGCGATGCAACAGCTTCTGAGTATGTTTGTCGTTTGGGTAGACGTGCTAGTTTGATTCTGACCGGTAATGTAGTCAAGCACGAACAAAAGAAAAAGGACAAGTCTGCCAGACTTTTGAAGGAGCTGGAGTCTGAGACGCGAAACGCAGTTAATCTGGCCCGTCATGTATGCGCACCTTCCGCTGATGGCTTGGGCATAGATCCAGGAAAAAGCCCTCGAGATCCAGGGTCTTTGGGACGAAGTGTTGTTACCCCTCTTCACTCCAACCGAACCGCAGAACCGATACTTTACAGGAACGATCTTTTCCAACGATTCGCGCTCGACTATGCCGCAAACGAAGATAAGATTCGGAAGCTATACGAAGAACTGGAGCGGGAGACACAGCGGCTTCATGTTCTTACTTTCATTGCCTCCACTTCTCCAACTGATCCTGGGCCTTTTTTTGCTTGCGCACAGACACACGTGGAAGAAAAGTTAGCAACCACAGTCAAGCGCGACAAGTGGCGCGAAAAGAATTACATCAAAGGACTAACCCTCACAAGAAAGTCTTGTGAAGGTCTCTCCCCTCGTTCCTCTGGCTCTTCCAGCGCAGCCCCGATCTAACTCCACGCTTTTAAAGATTTCCGACTTCTGGTTCAGGAATACGAGGACCTCGCCGACTGATCTTGTTCTCTTTTATCCTGTTCTGGCGTCCCGGACTGGATCTGATCTTGCGCGCCGGCCTACGAGTGGTTAGGATCCCTTTCTGTCGTGATTTCGTTTCGTGATGTATGGCGTTGTACGGAACCAGGACCCTTTTTTGTTGAATGGATGCCGCACCCCGCGCCTTACGTCTCGCTCGATCAATCCTTGGGTGATGCCACTGACGGGCGCTGATGAGAAATGATAACCATTGTTCCAACTGCGGGATTGTGCACATCAGGGGTCTAACTCGGGTGCGAACCCCTGAATATTGATCTGTGTTGGTGGCGTCGTTACCCGGGATGAGCACGAGAGGCGTTGTCGGACCCCATATTGCAAGCACCACTGGAGAGCACCCGCAATTCGACCAATCGCAAGAGAGTCAAGGCGACATGTCATACTTGATCCCGGTGGTTATGTACAAACTTCGATCTCCCTTGCTCTTCACCCACCAACTAATACGACCTTCATGTCTGATTGACTCTCCTTATCAATCTCCCAAACTCCATCCACCTTAGATCTGCCTCTCGCCCACGCACAATGAAGCGTCTGTGTACTCCAAAAGTGACGGTTAAGAGCCGGTCAGGAGGTTCGCCTTCCATACAACCTCACCACTGAAGAACTTCTTTGATTCGTAGTGACCTTCAGACAACGCCGCTGTATACTCCCCAAGTGACGGGTAAGATCTTAGGAGCCCGTCAGGAGGTCCGCCTTCCATACAACCTCACCACTGTGAAGAAATTCTTTGACTCATAGTGACCTTCAGATAACGCCACTGTACACTCGACACCAAAGTATTGTCGATGCTTGGAGATGGCTCCGGGGTGAGCATGACGCCGTACTGGAATGAAGACCTCAAAATTCTGGTCAAACCCGTCAACTGGCCACGTGCTGCTTTTCGACATGATATAAGAAGCAGTGGAAGTTTCTGGGATAAACAGCAACTCACTACTTCTCCTTCCGCACCATGGCTCTAGACAAGAGCGGCGTCCCCAACGTCTACGCGTACCGCGGTCGTCACTTGCTCTCACAGTACCACGCACAACACAAGCATATCCCCAATCACAAACTCTCCGATTTGAAGGGGGCTCTCCACAACCATGATCCCACGCCCAGCTTACCCGTTTGCATCATCGGCGCCGGTGCGGCTGGTTTATACACCGCCATGATCTTCGAGTGTTTGGGAATCGACTATCAGATCGTCGATGCAGACACTGAAGACCGTGTTGGTGGAAGACTTTTCACCTACTACTTCCCCAATGGTGGCTCCTACGATTACTATGTATGCAGAGTTTACATCCATTCATACCGTGCTCTAACCTTTGTGTAGGAAGTTGGAGCCATGCGGTTCCCAAATACATCATTCATGAAGCGGCTCTACGACCTAGCCACGAACAGAAGTTTATCGGTCAAGCTTATTCCTTACGTCATGCAAATGATCGAACCAGCGAACACGTTCCTGTTCTACAATAACGCTCGCACCAACAACCAGGACTCCGAAAGGGTCGCATCCGTGCTCCAAACGTTCCGTGACTTGTTCACGGTCCAGCCGTTAGATATTGCGACTGCGATGGACCGTCTTTTTGAGCGGACCAATAGGTACTCGATGAGAAGCTATATGTTAGAAACTCAAGAAATGAGCGCCAGAGATATCAGCTGGTGTGAGACCCTCGACAAGTCCACTGGCTGGTACGACCGGGCTCTTACAGAGAGTACGTAATTGGCTGCCTTTCGCGGATTTCTGGTTGTAACGTAGGACTACCCCAGCCGTTATCGAGAGCTTGGCCTTCGATTGGCCCACTGCATCCACACAAGATCCAGAGCTACCGAACTCAGACACAAATACACCCTGGCATTGCTTCGAGTACGTGTTGGTTGCTTCTAAATGACGCATGTATAACACTGACGTACTTCGCTTTGCAGCGGAGGATCTTCGACGCTCCCTAAGGCAATGTTCAACTCCCTCTCACAGACTGCGCAAGAAGCCGCCCAGTTCGAAAGTCCGGTCACTGCGATTTCCGAGGACAGCGATAACAACTACATGAAGATTTCGATCAACGTCCTCAGCCATATTCCGCCGTCATTTCTACTGTTCCCTTGCCACGTCTCAGCCTCATGGACCTCAATGGAGTCGGTATTAACAGTAACTACGCCCAGTGGAGTGCCATTCGTGAGCTCCAGTATGGACCTGCGATCAAGGTCGGGCTCAAGTCCAGTAGTGCATGGTGGGAGACGGAACTTCCGAAACCGATCCGTGGCGGACAGAGCTACACCGATCTTCCATTGCGCACGATGTGAGTTGTCCACGATTTTGTGACTATTGGTAATTTCTAAACGAGTCTTGATGCGGTGATACAGTGTGTACCCTTCGTATCCTAAGGACACAACTCTAGACGAGATGTCCAAAGTGCTCATCGTGAGTTACTGTCGGAGCCAGGACACCGAGCGACTTGGCGCCCTCATCAACAGCGACGGCACTGCACAACCGGAGCTCATTGACCTGGTTTTCCGCAATTTGGCGGCCGTTCATAATGTGGATATCGAGTGGCTCCAGGGGTTTTACACGCCCGGGGACTGCTTTGCCTGGGATTGGTTGCACGATCCTCTCACTATGGGTTCGTCTTTTTCGTCTGTGGCTGCTTTGACTCTCTATTCGTGTTAGGTGGATATGCATTCTTTGGTCCGGGTGTGTATGAAGCCGGCGATGTCTACAGTGAAATTCTACAGCCCGCTGCAACGGGCAAGCTCTTCTTTGCTGGAGAGGCGACCAGTGCCTGCCACGCGTATGTGGATTCACTGTCAACCCTTTGGGCACGCTTCTGATTCAAACTTTATCAATAGTCGGGTTGCGGGCGCTCTGGACAGTGCATGGCGTGCCGTTGATCAATATCTCGCCCTTAATCACACTGAGGAGGTTCAGCAGCGGTTCTGGGACGCGTGGGGCCCAACCGGGTACTGGGATGAGGCTTCCAACAGTGAATTGGTCGACTTGAACCGGAAGCTCACGGAGCGACACCTTGTGATCGCTCTCCATAAATCTGGAGTCAGAATCCCTACTTGAAAGGATCGTACAATTTGAATTTCTTGGCCTGGAACGTGCGGATGCTGTACTATTACGATGCCAGTTTGTGAATCAAAATTTGCCCTTTTTACGAACAGAACCTTCGCGGGTAGGAAAAACAGCGCTGATGCTACTCTTTGTCTCCCCCGAACCGGACGTTGTCTGATGGACTCGTTGCAAGAGCGGCACAGATGATCGCGAGAAGGCGATGTGCCGCCGGTTGTAGTGGATATTCCAGGGTTGGAATGGAATTTTGGCCGCCCATGGGCTTCTGCCTCCGGCAAGTCGCTGAACCAGGGCGATCTCGACACGTCGGTCACACGCCACTGGTCTCCGGCCGTCCTGCTCGTTAGCAGTAGTGTGCGGTTTGCTTACTCATGGGTTGGGCCAGGGGCAGTCTGCTCCTTAGCCGAGGGACCGGTGACCGACTCACGTGCTGCGATTGACCGAAGACGTTTAGGTAACCACACGTGAGCCGTGGGGACAGGCTTAAAAAGGGCGAGGGTCGGAGGGTGTCACTGTGTGCCCCTTATCCGAGTTCATTATACGACTGATTTGCTGTTCGCAACTTACGTCCATCTCAAAACCTGCGTTCGGTTCTCCGCCACCTCTTCCCTCGAATCGCCTTCTGATTTCTTCCATCAGCGTACTACTGGTCATGACTGAGAATCAAGCGAACGTACCCGTCGATTCGTGCTATCAAGTCGAATGCGACAAGTGTGGAAAAACGACCTGGAAGGTGATTTCTTTCTTTCGATGCGCTCTGATCGTTACGATTGATCCCCGGCCGGCGTATTTCATTAGGGCTGTGGAATGCATGTTGAGTCGGTAAGTGTAATGATTTGTCGGATCTCCGACCGACAAATGGACCAGAACGAGGGGGCAGTGGACGCCTCTGGACGCGATTAGGGCACGTCGGATTGGCCCTTCGTCCTTGCAGGGAGCGCGCTTCTCGCGAATCTGATGACTCTACATCAAGCAAGGACCATCTCCCATTGAGGCCCAGTTGGGGCGGGGGCGTGATGTCCCCGCTGCCATTGTACGCCGTGTACGGCTGCGTCGGAGAAGCGTATCCTCTTCTGGGGTGCTCTGTCGACCTTGCCGAGTCCTTTCAGTTCGCCAATTGACTGACGTTATGTTGTATTTGGCGGCTGATTGGATTGATTGTAAACAGGTGATGGCGAGTGTCAAGGATGAAGACAAATGTACGTGCCCCCGTGCGTAAAAGCGTGTGGGTTGGCGTTGGTCCGTCTCAGGCGAATGGGAACGTGTGGACTGGACAGTTCAGGAGCCGTGTAGAATATTTGTAGGAAATAAGACACGATCAGCCATCTGAGCGAGTTCGCGAACCCGATTCCAATTTGAGTTAGCGGTTGTTGGTCGTCTATTCCACTTTGCTGCTTTACTCCCTCCATCCCCCCTCCCGTCCCCTCTCCTTCCATCCCTCACATCCCACAGTGATTCTCGGCTGGGCCCAGACCTACTCGCGTGTCGTCCATTCGACCGCTACTTTCCGAACTGGTGTCATCCCATCAATCCGCCCTGTACATAACCAGGCCACTTCGTTCCCGAACCCCATCCCTCCCGGACAGCAACAATGGCTCGCCCAGAAGGTTCGACTGGGGACCCCAGTCCCGTTCGGATGACCGACCAAATGGACACCGTTCGCGAGGGTGAAGTTCGGATGATAAACCAGTACCGGATTCGTGGGCAGGTAGGCAAGGGTCAGCACGGCGAGGTATGGCTCTGCGAAGACACCAGAGACAGTGACAAACAGGTCGTGCGTCGCGTATCTCCCGCTTTGTTACTCGTTGCACTCGGCTTAATTCTCCTCCAATCTAGGCGATGAAGATCGTGAAGAGAACAAATCCACGTCTAGACAAGCTGAACAGGCTCAGACGCAAGCCGCCAATACCTCCCTCTGGCCACACCCCCCTCACCGAAGCCATCGGCGAAACAGAGCGGCAGATTCGCAAGGAGATTGCTATCATGAAGAAGTGCCGGCATCCTCACGTCGTCAAGCTGCTCGAAGTTATCGACGACAAACTCAAGTCCAAGATATATCTGAGTGAGCACACTCTCTTCATCCCCTTTGTCGCCGCCCCATTGTATGTTACGCAACAGCTTTCTCACAAGCCCTCCATTGTTCCCCCTCCTCCCGACTCGGCTGACAATCCAAAGCTAACCAGTCTCTTCCCAAATAGTCATGGAGTATCTCGGTGGCGGAGAGATTCGTTGGAAAGATGAATGCGGTAATCCCACGCTACAGGTGGACCAAACGAGGCGCATATTCAGGGATGTCACTCTGGGGTTAGAATACCGTAAGTGAAAGCGTTCGCCCCTGTTTGATATGCACACCCAATGCCATTTTAGTCCACTACCAGGGGATCATCCACAGGGACATAAAACCTGCCAACCTTTTATGGTCTTCTGACCGGCAGACCGTCAAGATCACAGACTTTGGCGTTTCCCACTTTTCATACGCTCAGCACCTTGCCGCTGTTGGCAAGGATATTTCCAAAACGAAGAAGTACGAGGAAGACATGATATTCATGGACGATTCCGCCCTATCCAAGACTGCCGGGACACCTTCCTTCTATGCTCCGGAGATCATTTCAGACGACCGGTACAAGACTTTTTCCTCTGATTCCTTGACGAGCGCGACTCAATCGACCCCTCGGCGACAAATCACCAAAGCAATTGATATCTGGGCTTTGGGGGTGACACTTTACTGCCTTCTTTTTGGCAGGGTCCCGTTCGACCCTTCAGACCAGAGCGAATTTACGTTGTATCGGTTGATTTGCGAGGACGATTGGGACGTTTTGGAAACCATGGGTTCCGATAGGTTCCGCACTTACGGTAGGAGACCACGGAGGATGCACAAGGACTCAGAAGGGTACACTGCTGTCAAACTTCTCGAACGACTCATGGAGAAGGACCCTTCGGAACGTATTGGGTTGGATCAGGTCAAGGTATGATTCCTGGATCGACCGTTTCTGGGGTACCGATCTGACTGGTGAAACGGTTTCTGTAGCGCTCGGCATGGGTCCTCCGTGACCTTCCCAATGCTGATGCCTGGCTAAAGCGGAACGCGATTGATCGCGTAAATGTCACCGAACAAGACAACAAGAGCGCCATGACGGTTGCCTTTCGGTGGCTGGAGCGAAGTATTGGCACCTTGCGGAGACTTCGTCGTAGACTGCCCCCTCCGTCAGCTCGTTCCGCCGCGGCGGCCGAGAAAACTCATAAACAAGTCCGATCAGAACCTAACATGCGTGTAGCGCGGCACAACAGCACCAGCGTCGTGGAAGGTCGGCTTCGGAGGCAAGACGCCAACCCAACGTCGACGGTTCGCCGTACAGCTTCCACCAAGATCTCACTTCAGCTTGGTACACATGGTGTTTCTTCGACTTCTCTGCTTCCAGGCTCGCAACGACTGAAATCCAAGCGTCGTTCCACGATCCTATCTCCCGTCATACATTCGATGCCGCAACAACTCAGCCCACAGTCCACTGCTGTGACCCCTACGCAAAGCCGATCATCGACGCCGAATCCAGATCATCAACCTCACCATTCGCCTCCCTCCGTATCTCCCAACCCTGCCCATTCTCCTGGTAACCAGACACCACAGAGTCGGCCGCGCAGCCGGTTCTCGTTCCAGTCTCTGAAGAATTGGCGACCAAGCCGCTGGGGATCGTCTTCAGTGTCCTCTACGGCCTCACCTTCCCCCATCGAAGCATCCAGTCAGGCCTCCTTCCCTTTTACCCCTTCACCGTACTCTGCATCTTCGAGTCACGTGGTTCCTGTACGATCTGTGCCGGATGTGCTGCAACACCAGGGACAGCCACCCACAGAAAGTTCGTGGAGGGACCGGGACTCTTTCCATGAGAACAGGATCCTAAACTCTGGCTTGCGTGCGTCCAGCTGGGGTGAGTTTGTTGATTATCCTCGTGACATCTACAGCCTCCACTCGGGGAATGTCGTGGACAACGAGGAACTCATAGACTCTATGCAACGAGTCAGGCCGGGGGTTTCTTATGTGGGCGGCGGGAGCAGCTGGCTGATGGGTAGCGGTTCTTCTGTTGAGACGAGCCGAACATCAAGTGGGGGAGAGTTACAGAACGTGTTTTCCACTCTCGCGATGTCCCCGCGACGGGTAGTCGAACCCTCTTCGAGCCGACACAACCGAGAATCTTCCACTGGTAGGCCCCACACGACAAGCCCTCTGAACCAGGCACATCAATATGCAGACACGTACGACTCGGATGATTCAAGCGTCTTTGATCGGGGATACTGCGGGCCAGAATCTCGACCTGGTCCTTCACGAACTTACTCGGCCGAAGGCGACGGTGACGATGACGACGAAGGGGATAGCGACACAAGCAATCAGATAGAGATTATGAGGCGCAAATCTACCGCCACTCCCCGGACGCAAGATCGTCGACAACCTGAGCCTTCCGACGACTAAAGGTGAGGGTTGTATTAAAACTACACTGGTTGGGTGGACGAGTATTATGTACACATGGACTTCCCTCTCGATCCCTCTTATCCTCCTCTTTCACTTCTACCACAACCCCCTCACCACCATTTCCTCACTCACATTTCCCCCTTTTCACCCCTTATTCGCCGCTCAGTCCATCGTTATCGCTCGCTGCTCAATTTTTCATTTCAACTCTCATCTGATGGCTAGAAGTTCCACCCTTAGATCACCATCTTCCTCCCCCTTACATCTGTGTTCCTTCTTCATTTATCTTCGGTTCGTCGCTTTCTCATCATCTTATTTGGTATATCTTCGGTCGGCTCCCTCTTCGTGTTCGGTTTTTCCGTCGCTTTTTTCCCTTGCACGCCGTTCTCTCCTCGATGTCCCCCACACACTAAACCAATCAGCAACTTCACATCCCTGAAGTTCCCTGCATCCCTCCTTTATTTTTGCCTTCATGCATACGTGTCGAAGACACAACATTCACCCCAAATCCTGTCGCCTGTCACGTCTTACCTCATTCTCCCACTCGACACCCCATCGCCCTCGTTTTCGCATCATTTTTCCCCCCTCCCCGTGCTGGCTGCCGTGGTCACCCGTTCACCTACCCCCCTTAACGCAATTCCCCCCCTCAGTCCCCCACACGTACGCGCATCTACAACCGCCCATAAATATCCAATCCGGAACACTGCCGTTTCCCGATCCGCATCCGCTTGTGTTTTCTCGCTTTTTTTCAATTTGTAAATCCATACCGCTTTGAAGGCGTTAATCAAGCTACTCCCGATCGCCTGGAACTTCTCCGGAAGGTGGGGCGTGTTCTTGTATACCGCCGGGCCCCGGCTCGACTGAAACTATCTAGTATGAGCGGGATTCGTGATAGATTTGTGTACTGTTGTCGAATGGGAGGATCACCACTGGGTCTATTGGGCTGGAAGGGTGGAGTCAACAAGTTACCCAACGTGTCAAGGACAAACAAAATACCACTCTTCCCCGCGGATGAACGGGACGAAAGGGAATCGCCTCGTTCCCTTCATTACTTGAAATCTGTGACCAACGGGACGTTGGGAGTCTTGAGCGTCAGGGGGGAGCCGGGCCCACGCCCCTCGGAAGCGCGGGGGTCTCGGAGCGGTGTCCCGAAAAGCCCCTTTTCAAATCGGTTCGTCG
>Ga0307517_10001807_pt1 | contig 35145 bp, 51 predicted proteins | sample 23_EM_MG_FD_194515 | JGI IMG/M metagenome (GOLD analysis project Ga0307517, IMG submission 194515) | Populus trichocarpa ectomycorrhiza microbial communities from riparian zone in the Pacific Northwest, United States - 23_EM | ecosystem: Host-associated > Plants > Roots > Unclassified | place... | reverse complement strand
CTCCGTCCTTGGAGAACCGTGTGGCAAAGATGGGGCCCTTCTCAAAAGAGTGTCAAATGAGGACAATAAAAATTGAGCATCGAAGCTGCCTACATCATGCTGAGGATGTGAAAAGTATATTGAGCCCTCTACTGTGCAGACTCGTAGGACAGAATCATAGGAGCCAATAGCAAGCAGTGTTCCATCAGGGTTCCAACCCAATGACGTTAAATCCCCGTGTTCCGCTTTAGAAATTTGTTCCAGTACGAGAGGTTCGTCTGGAGTTTCGGCAAAATTATCTGCGGGTGGGGCTGGAAGATCCCACAGATGGACAACAGAATCCTTCGATCTGCTATCATAAGCACAAAGACAAGAGTCCCAGAGCAAACTCACCCAGAAGCGAGAATATTTCGTTTCTTTGGATTGAAGGCACACACAAAGACCTCTGATTTGTGGCCTGTCAACATCAACGCAATTCTTGAGTCTGTCTGATCTCCAGGACCTTGGGAACGGATAAGAGCTTTCGAGGTGTACTTTTGGTTATCATAGGAGGCACCTGCAGGGGGCTGCCATCCATCGGGATTGGCTATACTTGAATCAGTCCCAAATTATAAAGATAAACCGACCATGACGTACCGACTACTGTATCAACATCCATATCTGCGGACGCTCTCCTTTGTCTCTTCTCTGAGTGACCTTCGTCCATTGGGAGAGGAGATGTCTTACGCTTCGGGCTTGCATTCTCCACAGGCGCTGTTGAGAGCGTTTGCCTTTGTCTTTGTAGCACCTGCTCATGGACAGGTATATCTGAAGGCGCTGCAGGCCCATTTCTTATTGCGACTTTGCCGTCAAGTCCACCCTTGGCATGCGGCAGTGTCGAGGACGATTGTGGTCCAATTGTTGAGGTCGGCATCGCATCAACGTTCATGTTTCCCGTAGGTTCCTCAGCCATCGTTGATTTTGCTTGTGGTTCCTCCAAAGAGCAGACGTGGTGCTCCAAGAGGGAAAACCCAGATTTGCAGTTTGTCATAAGCTCATTTCCCTTCCAATGGCTTTCGACTTCCATGTAAAGGAGGGATTTGGTCAAGAGCTCTATGAGTTCTCCCCGGGGAATATGTTTCGAGAAATATGGTGAGTTCAGTAACCGCCCTTCATTGCGAAGCGTAAATGCCGAATGGTTGAACCCTTCTTGACATCAAAAACATAAAAAAGGCAAATTTGATCACGGCGTACCTGCGTCTTGAAAATAAGCGTATATAAGACAATTTATTTCGTCCGAAGATATAACAATAGGCCCGGATATCGACATCACTATAAGTACAGCCTGAGCGTCTACACAACTAGACGCGCTTGTGATTGACTAGAAGGCAAGTTTCAGAGGGTGACTTTGTCACATCTGTTACTTAGGCGCCGCTCTGGGCCCGGTCCGACTCAGGTACCTCACTGTTTGTTATCTCTAGCTGTCGCCTGTGCATTATCCAAGGCGATTATAATGAGTCTGAGTCTTCTTGGCCTAGATGAATATGAGGAGGATGACGCTGAATTCATCAACTCGGATGATTACTACGAATCGGATCCATTAGACCATGACACTCCTGCAATTGCAACCGAACCTCTGGAGGAAGGCTTGGAGCTCCTTGCGAGTGGAGACTTTGGGCGAATCGGAATTAAACATCGAATACAACAACGCAATCCCAATATTGTCAAAAAAATTCTCAAACAACGATCCCGCGCAATCCCTGTGCATAGCAAGGAAGACTTTCATTCTGTTCGTATTACATCCCTCCATAAACTCAAACTGCTGAGAAAATTCTGCTATGCTTTTAGGATCTTGTTCCCAATACTAATGGAACTACTGTGGCAAATTATGACGCCAGGATTTATACTGCCTCGTTTTCCAAAGGTATTCCTTCTGTTTCTCGATTGATATGTTGATTCATTCATTCGCCTCAGACTCTTCCTTCTTTTACACATGCTCGCAAGGTAGCGATCCACTTCAAACAAAACCACTTATGCTGGATACCTCACTCTTTAGACTTCAAACTTCACATTTTCGATATGCGCAAACCCCCTGTAGCTGATCGCGGTTTACCTCGAAAGGACGGTTTACTTACACGCCTGCATGTCCGAAAAATAGTCCAAGGTCACCACGGAAATTGGACAATAACCGATGCTGACTTGTCTCCGAATAACGAGCGGTATGTCTAAGTCTTTCTCCTTTATGCTGATGATAATTTTTTGAAAGGATTATATATTCGTCCATCGTGAGTTCAACGAAAAAGATGATTGGTAGTCGCTTGTCGACTTGACTCGGACTTAAATTTCAGAGTCCAACAGTATACATGACAAGTACATCGCCGGACGGAAATTCCGTTCAGATCCCCATTTTTTTCGGAGAAACGCGACGCACCAGAATGGGACTATTCCAATACGATGATGTAGATGGAATCTGGAGTTGTCGCTTCTCTGCTGATGGGAAGGAAGTCATTGCAGGTGGAAGCGGAAGAATACTCGGTTTGTTCTTCAAGGGAGTTTATTCTAATATTTATTTATTTTCGCTCTAGTTTATGACCTCCTTGCAAACAAGCGAACAGTGAAGATTAATGCTCACCGTCATGACGTGAATAGCTGTTGTTGGGCCGATTCTGGCTCTGGTAATATCCTCGTGAGCGCCTCCGACGACACGTATCTCAAAGTCTGGTGAGCAATTGATCAACTCGGATGGTCATGTTTTAAATGTCGTCCTGCGCATTAGGGATCGCCGATCGTTAGGTGCTACCAAGAAGCCTACCGGTGTGCTTATGGGTCACACCGAAGGGATCACTTATGTCTCTGCAAAAGGAGATGGGCGATATGTCATTTCGAATGGCAAGGATCAGACCTTACGTTTATGGGACCTTCGAAAAATGCGCACCAGTGCTGAACACGAGGCTGTCGAAGGCAACCATTATGGAATCCCCAACTTCGATTATAGGTATTGCATTTTCCTTTTGGAAGAATTTGGATTTCTTACAACGCCCTTCACCCAGATACTCGCGTTACACGAGACCAAGATACAAATTCCATCCCCAGGATTGCAGTGTGATGACTTTTAAAGGACACCTCGTTTTGCAAACATTGATTAGGTGTCACTTCAGCCCGTCGGAGACTACTGGGTCTCAGTATCTTTATTCCGGCTCGGCTGATGGGAGAATACATGTGTGTCGTTTGAAGTATGCTGTGAAAACTTTCAAGTCACTCACGCCGTCTGCACAGATATGGTCATTAGATGGCAGAGTTGTTCACATTCTGGACCGCTCAAAGACAATGCCACCCTCATTTGACCCTTCTGGACCTGAACATCAACCAACAACCAGTTACAGCAGGAAAGGGTATTGTGTCCGGGATGTCAGTTGGCACACCCAGGTACATTATTTAATTTAAAAGGAGGATTGGGTTTCATCGCAACTCTTTAGGAACCTGTGATCATGAGTGCTGGATGGTCGAGAGGGACAGATATTGCTAGGCACGAATATAAAGGGCTTTCGAAGATGAGTTATTCTTTGGAAGATTGGGTGGAGAAAGACGAGCAAGAAGCATTGGAGAGAAGGTCCATGCGTTCGGCCATGCTCCGGGGTGGACGTCAATTTTTATCATGACGGCCAATCGGAATAAAAATGCGGTACATATTTCATGTTGGGTTGACTTCTGTGACTCGGGATCATCGAGATGCCAATTGATTTCTATTCGAACTTGGGGTCACCGGACAACGTGTGCTGATTGCTCCATAGAAATGAAAAATAACATGTCCCCTTCAGATTGGGGCAACGAGGTAGCGCCCATCGGGGTCGAGATAGGAGTGATCAGGGACTGATTGATCTCCTGATATAGGATCACCCATATCAAGGATACCAAGTGTGATGTCAAGCTATGGCGACTTCCAAGCATGGGCTCCTGAATGTTTCCTTTTGTTTCCAAGACACATGCCCCTTGCGGCTGGAACACTCCACAATGCAATCATATAAGAGTCTTCGGCCTAACTTTTGTTCAAACTTCTGCCCGTTCTAAAGTCCAGTCATGTTTCGGTCACCCTACACATCTCAGAGTCAACATGGCCCCTACGTCAACATGGGTCCCTCTCCATACGACATCGGCAACCCCTTTCCTTTCGAAGAGAGTCCACTATCCCGCGCCCCTTCACATATTCCACCGACAACACTCCCAGATCTGTATTATGACTACGGACTGGAAGCATCTCCCTCTACGAGTTCTTCCGAAATGATTCCTACACCGCCATTAACCCTGGACTTTACGGAGCCAGGTTTTCCACTCATCCTACCCAATCTTACAATCGGAACAGCAATTTACTACGAATCTTTTGTGATAGGCCAAGGATCAATGGGATGGCACAGTGCCAAGCGACAAGTGACAGCGCCGCAGGTGCCACATCCACACGAGGTTGATTTTCCCCTTACCACATGCTTCGTTTCGCCTCTTGATACCTTACTCGGTCCTTGCGTACCGTCAAACAACACACCATGTCCCATACCATCTTCACAGTCGCCACCGAAACTGCATCAACCCCGGCCATCTCGGAGGATACCAATCGTAAATCTGGACAAGCTTGCATCCGCATGTGAAACTTCCCATCCTCCCAGCTTGCTAGGTGGTGATCACAAACGATCAGAGAGCTATTCCCGTGTGCCGTACCAGTGGCCAAAGCAGTTGTCCCCACAACCGTTTGACCCTATCAGCGAATCGATTGCAAGACAGGGACTACCTGCCACAAGTGAGGCACGCGTCCCATTGTGCCTTTGCGGGTGCATGGAATCTTATAGACTCCAATAGGTTGTATACTCTCCTCACAGACCGTGTATTTCATATCATTATTTCATGGACAATGTAGTTTACATTACAATCGAAATTGCGTTACAAATCCAAAAAAAAAAAAACAAGGGTGGAGGTATCGCAGGGATTAAATAAAATATTAAGGGAAAAAATAATCGCGAAGAGATTTGGATGCTTGAGACTGGGACGCAGAGATAACTTCCTAAAGTCAGCACTAAGAATATGAAAGAAAAGCTCAAGAATTAAGAACATACATCATCGAGAGTTAAAGTATGTGCCGGGATTCATATTCTCATCTCTTTTGACATGACCCGCGCTGTGCTGTGCAAAAATGTCGCATCTCATCTGGAAAGAGCATGGTCGATGACATACCTGCTTAACGCAAGCAGCAGAATTCGGCAGTTTTGATGATGGGAGACGATTTTGAGAAGAAAGAATTGTTGCCTGGGGATAATCGCCATGGCCACTGTTAACGATGGGAGTTTCATGAAATCCAGGGTAGCCGTTGAGATTGTCATGCAAGGAAGGCAAGAAATGTGTGTCCATATTTGATTGGAGATCAAGGTCATCTAAGAGCCACCTTTTCAGATCATGAGAGTCGCAGTGACTAGGTTCGAAAGCGTTCCATGAGAGATGAGATTTCCCTTGGTTTTCGTGATATAATTGTTCACCTCGATTGATGCTGTCGACAGATAAGAGGGAATCCGAAGATTGAGCAGAACCGGCAGAGACAGACGAAGACATGCTCCCACTGATTAGATCGTATAACTCGGCCCTTTCACCTTTGGTCAGCAAACGCTCTTGGTCTACAGAAATAGGTATCCCGTCGACAGGAAAGGTTTCTATTTCAGAGAAAGTCTGTGGTAGGTGGTCAGGTGCTCCAAAGAAACCTGCGAGAAAGCCATTGGGAGAAGGCAGGAAATCCGAAGCAGAAGACGTTACGATGCTTTCATCTGAGGAATCGCAGGCTAGGGTAAACTGGGGAGAAATAGGTGTACTATCCCAGTCAGTATCTGATCCAGATACAGAGAGTTCGCCACCATTTTCAGAGGAAACAGGCAAGCCATCGGGCATGGCGCGTACGGGACCTCGAGACTTTTTGACTGGTTTAAGAGACACAGCTGAACGACGCATAACCGCAGGTTTTCTCTCTCGAATCTTGGTTGTTCGCTTTGTAGAGCGGACTCCTTTGTTTGCAGATTTTGGTATAAAGATAGAGTAAGCTTTGTCGACAGAAACTCGCTCCGGAGCTTCACTCGGGGCCTTGGTGGTGTCAGAGATGTTAAACATGGCAACACCAAAAAAAAAATACCTTTGAAGACGTTTGAGAGACCGACAAGGTTTGAGAAAGGGCTTTCGCAATCATCGCACGACCCCGTATGAGGTTTGTATGCTTATCCTCCTTAGCCACACGTAGACCTATGGTTTAAGGAATTCAGAAACAAACGCCTAGACACTATTTTGACCAGTTACCTCGAGAGTGAAAGTAATCGTAGATGTGCCGTCGATCAACGGAATACCGCTCTTGAAAGTCTCTTCGGATAGAAAAAGGGGGCATCTTTGCTCCGGGAACAATATAGGCTTCCATCTCCGCAACCAGTTCTGGACCCAATCTGATGGCAAGGCGTTGCGGGTTAACTCGCCGTGTCTTAGGGCGACCATCGTCAGTCAGGTCCCATGTAATGCTGTTGTCGTTGCTCTCCTCGCCTACTACGCGGCGATTTTTCTGCCTAGGCTTGCCTTCACCGGATAGCTCGTCCTCATATTTGAGAGCAGACTGGCGGGTGGCCCTTCCAGGTGTCGCCATTAGGTGGAGGTTTAACTTGAAAAGAATGTTAACGCGTGACGTAGCGATAATAACTGTTTTTTCAAATAAATCACGTGATCGTGTCTCCCAAGTGTATGATACTTAAAGCGACTAAAAATACAAGCTTGCAGCGAAAACGACTGGAAAACCATTAGAAGCAATTTATGACGCTTGGAAGAAACATTCCCCTTACTATCTCTTTTGATTTTGAATTGACATTCTTCCATCTTCCTGAATAGTTCGGCATCTCCAATGACTCGAGCTGCATCTCGTACTTCTCGACAAGTTTCGTCCAACCTCGTGATAACTCTAACTATCGTCCCTTCCGCGACATCCGTCAGATTAGTAATTTGTTCAAAGGGCTATGAAGTTTATTAGGGATAATTTGAGAGCTCCACTGATGCAAACTTGCCATCCCCTTTGACCATTCATATACAACCTCAACAAGTCCAAATTTAAGGTTGGATCTCGAGTCACCGACGTTATGGCGGTCTTGAATTCCGCTGACCCTCTCAGCTATGTCTAAAATAGCCTGCCTTCCCGTATCAAGTTTAGGCGATAGTGTAGGTTCCACATCTGTTTTTTCTTGAAAGACGAAGCAAGAGAGAAGAGCCACTACTTCTTCGGGTTCGTAAGTAGCCAGTGTATTCTCCAGTATAAGTTCTGTCAGGATAAGCTCGTTTGCAGAATTGATCTGATAATAGTCGAGATATATATATATATAGGAAAGACAACACCACAAACCTCGCATGCGACTCGGCCCTTCAGAAGGACAGTACAGTTTTTGTCGATAAATCGAAGGTCTTGCAGGACTTCAATTCGTTGTTCATAATCAGGGATGAGATCAAGATTTTGGTCTGAGATAGAGTGCTTCAAACTCTCGATGTGTGCTTGTAAAACCTTCTGCCCATGAACCAAGGAATACTGCGCAAAATTTAACGGAAGGAAAGGATAGTAGGGTAACTAAAGAACATACATGTTTGGAAAATTTAGGACATGTCGGACATATACAGTGTTCGACATTCTCAATCAATATGGCTCTGTCGCGTAACAAATCTTGGAACTCCAGCAACCGTATACGAGTCCAATCAATTTCCGGTACTCTCCCCAAAGTGGTCCACTCTGATACTATCGGCTTTAAGTCGCTTTCTAACTGGCGATCCAGCTTGAAATGTTTGTTATGAAATCGAATACAATGATATTTCGTACTTACTTTGACGGTTCGTGGTGTTACTAGAACTATGCTGCTGAGGTGTACCCTTCGCTTACATTTCCCGGATTCGGTAACTGAAGAGCTAGGAGTGATTGGCCACTTGGGAGGGACTGCTTCAGGGTGACCATCTAACCGCATGATCAGCAATTCTGCATCAAAACGATTGACATTACACACCGATGGTCTCCCAGGAAATCACATCGTAAGCCTTCGTTCTCGTTGCAACACCAGATATATCCGAAATCTGATCATCTGTTCGCCCAAGAAGAACGCCGACAGTGTTTGCAAGAAGTTCCTGAGAAAGGCTCTTAGACACGAAAATAGGACCGACATTTCCTTACCTCATGCCGCAGGATCACCACACGCCCCCGAGACAATATGGAAGATCCTTGACGACTTTCCACTGCGAATTCCAACATTTTTTGGTTGATCTCTTTGATAGCCGAAAATTGGTCGTAGTAAGCCTTTATGTCTGTGCCGCAAATCGAACAATCCAACTCGGAAAGTGAAGACAGTTTCTTCTCATTCTGGGCAGATCTCAATAAGATGTAAATCCAACAAGGTTGCACAAACCTCGTCAACTTCATTCTGCTGTTCGGGTAGACGGCGTTGGGAAGCATTTTCTGAGAAGCTTCGTTTGATCATTTCCTCAACTTTGAGAGCTTCAACTCGGAGTAAATTCAGGATCATGTTGTATGTCAGCCTAAATTGGGATGACAATTTTCCCGGTGTCCCAATTATCATATTCCTCAGAACACCAACCTATACTTGCAAGAATTAGTCGAACCGTGTTACTTGCATTCAAACGTACCTCAGGTAGTGGGTCATTCGCTACGATTATCACAGTCCCCGTAGGGTCAAGTCCACGTCTTCCAGCACGTCCTGCCATTTGAGTAAATTCACCTGGCAGTATTTCACGAAAGTTACGCCCGTCATGTTTTCGCGTGTTAGAAAAGACGACACATCTTGCTGGCATGTTGACACCCTGGGTAACATGATGAGTTTAGATATGCATCAACGAGGGACAATCAAAGAACCATGGCAAACGTCTCCGTAGCAAATAATACCTTGACCAATCCTCGTGCGAAAAGAATCTCCACCAGCTGTCGCACACGTTAGACAGTGGCTCGTGGAATTGGTAAAACATACCTCTTTAACTAGTGGCAAAAGACCACCATGGTGGATTCCAATGCCCCGAGATAAGAGGTCCCTCATTTTGAAAATTTGAGGGAGATTCTTGTCAGAACCTACGATAAACCATGAGTAGAACCACGAGCTAAGTATCAAATCTTGAACCTTTCAGTCGGGAAAGCGCATTCTCTATAGTGACGTGGATTTCACTCTTCTCACTACTAGTGGATAGATCTTGGTTCGTCAAAGTTGCCGCATTTTCTTCACAACGTTTCTTTGACAGCGTAAAGACGATAACAGGGAGGAGTCCCTGCTTACGCAAGTGCCCCAATAGATGCACATAGAGATGTTTGTCGGTTGCTGTATGAATGGTGCGCGAAGATATCCCACCTCTGTGCAAAGGGGTTGCACCACGACCGCGAGCACCTGTCCCACCCCGCTGGCCACGTTGAACAGCTCCACGACCACCCGAACGTTGAGCGGGAGGCAATCCAGCCGCCTCTCTTTCTTTGTCTTGCTTGCGACGCAAAGCTCCGCGTGCGTCTTCGTAACTTGAGAGTGATTTTTTTTAGATCTAAGAGGAGCAGGGTTGTAATGAAGACAGCTCACCCCCCAGGTAGAAAAGTTTTGTCAGCATTAACGATCTTATACGTATCGCGGCCCGAGTACAGGTAATATTCAAGTGGGACAGGTCTTTTCAGGGTGGAAATAACATAGATATCCTTTTTCTTTGTCCGCCTAATCCAATCAAACCAATGCCTGGATAGTATATTGATCACTCACCCCACCCAACCCGCAAATTCTTTCGTATTTGAGACAGTTGCAGAGAGTAAGATGATATTTACATGGTCAGGCAACATGATGATTACTTCCTCCCAAACGACACCCCTCTAAATGGGAATAAGTAATGAAATTCATGCAGGAGAAACCGTTTCATACCTCAGCATCGTTCACATAATGGACCTCGTCAAAAATCACAAATTCGACATCTCGTATCAGATCGGCGCCCTTATAGAGCATGCTTCGCAAAATCTCAGTTGTCATTATTAGGCAGCTCGCTTCTGGGTTGATCTGGACATCCCCGGTGAGTATACCCACAGCGGAAGATGAAAAAGTTCGTTTGAAATCACGGAATTTCTGATTCGAGAGCGCTTTTATAGGGGAAGTATAAATTGCTCTTTAAGGGCGGATGAGTGTGAAGATAACAATGACAACATGCATCAAACCTGGTCATATGTTTGGCAGCTAGGGCTATAGCATATTCAGCAACCACAGTCTTTCCAGCAGAGGTGTGCGCTGCGACGAAGACGGAATTTCCTGATTCAAGATAAAATATGGCTTGTTTCTGGAACGCGTCGAGATCGAAGGGATACTACAAGCCTTCAGCGGGGTCAATTTAGGTCACGAAACCAAGTAAACCTTGTGTGCCATCTCAGGAACCACTTTGTGGAAGTCGTTGAGAGGGGATTCAATGTCAACCACATGAGCCCATTCGCGCTTCTGATTAGCAGGGCGCTTTCGGTGTCTCACCGCTGCGAACTTCAGATTAGCATGCTGGAGATGGGATCAGAATCAACCAAAGGTAGATTGGTGACCATACAGATGCTGGTAGCAAGTTATCAATGTCCTTGCTGTTAATATTGTGGATTTCGTCAAGTGGCACAAGTACGTTCTCGTTCTGAAACCAGAGTGATTATTGACAAAAATTTCTGAAAAAATACTCTTACAACGCTCTGCTCCTCCAATACATATGAACCATCGGCCTCGAAGGAAAATGTGGCATCATTTTCTATGGGATCTGTAGGGAGGCGTAAGCCCCTTAGGAAGCCCGGAGGAATAGTTCTGAGGCTTTTATTCATTAAAGGAGTTTTCTGGTCCAGATCATTCACAAGTATATCCTCCAAGCCACCCGGTCGAAATGGCATATAGCCTGATTTTCCCCGCACGAAATTGCTACTGGGTCCTGGGGTACGATCTAGTGAGGTTGATGTGAAACCCGTTGCTGCTTTTGTGGAATTGGTCTGGAAAGAATATAACTAGTTGTATCGCAAACTGGACAATGCAGTGCATACCTCGGTAAAACCAGCAGGGTGCCCATCAAGCCCCGACCTGATCAGGGTTGGAACAGTTGGAGGAGGTGCTGGCTGTGATCTCAAAAGACTTTGAACAGAAATGTCATGGCCCCAATGGCTACGCAAATGCGTCAGTCGTCGCTACATTAATGGCTTCAGTAACGTCACATTTGGTGGGTTGGTAAACAGTCGCTCGGTAGGGATTGACGGGGTAGCAGCAAAAGTTGCTCTATGTCGTTGTGAATTCGATTGATAGAAGGGGATTCAGAAAGATTGAGTGTTTCAAGAAATACCCGATCATTTGCGGGATTGTATATCTGCTCAATGGCTTCGATTATTCCTGAAGCCATGATGATAAGTAGTCCTAGAGAAGATCTCACTGGCAGTTGCGGCAAACCCCGGGCCGCAACTTGCCCTCAATCATTCCACCAGACATTGATCGTTAAAACGTTGGCGCTGACTCTGATGTTGTGGAATTCTACAAAGGCAAAGGTGAGCATCTTCGCGCGGTGCCAAATATGAGGAAATCTCTTGATTGAAAATTCCGTTTTGTCAAGGTTCAGCTTCGGTGTGTTCGTGGTCAGATCAATGGAAATATCTTGGACTTATCGTCCTCAGCCTGTCTGTGCAGCGCTTGCGTACACTGCAACAGAAGAAGGAAGCTCAAGCTAAGGCAAATCGTCGCGATATCGCTACACTTATAGAGAAAGGCAAACTGGAGACTGCCCGAATCAAAGTCGAGAGTAGTACGTGTAAACGTATTGTCATCGCACTTCTGCATTCATTGATCTTGTTTCACTCAGTCATAAATGAGGACATACATGTTGAACTCCTGGAATTACTGGAACTCTATTGCGAACTCCTCCTAGCCCGCTTTGGTTTGCTAGATTTGAAGTGCGTTTTCGAGAAATAGACACCCATCTTCACATAACCTCTTGCAGTTCTCGGGAACCAGATCCAGGTGTGTTTAAATTTTCGTTTGTCTTGATACCGAATAGCATTTCATTTGTACAGGCATTGCAGAAGGTGTTTGTAGCATAGTACATGCTGCTCCCCGCACAGAACTCAAAGGTAATTATCGTTGAAATGTTATCAGATCTTATTAAACTGGCCTTCGAAACAGAACTACACATCTTGCGGGACATCCTCATGCATAAGTACGGCCGCGAATTCTCCCTCTCCGTTATGGAGAACAGAGATGACTGCGTTCCTAAAAGAGTCAGGTTCTGAAATTTATTATGGCAGGGTGACTTCTAACCGGAAATAATCAATAGGTAGTGAGTAAGCTCATAACCGCAGCGCCGCCACTGGAGCTCGTCGACGCTTATCTCACGGAAATAGCTAAAGCCTATGGTGTACCCTGGTCGGCGGGCAGCAAAGCAGAGAGCCAGGAAAAGGTGCAAAAAATAGACATCGTTTCGACTTCTTACTTAAGATACCATCAGATATCTGAAGAGTGCACGAATCCTGAAGGCTCGTGTGATGAGACTCCGCCCATGGAATCTGCTAACGTTGATGCATCTGACAAACCCGGAAATGTGATGAAGGCATTACTACCGCAGGACGAATTCGAGTCTCTCGCGGAGCGTTTTGCGGCGCTCAAAAAAGTTAGCAAATAGAGTGGGTTGATGTGACCGTTGTTACGATGATTTACAATGAACTTGGCTCCAATATCCCGCTTGCCATGTTTTGCCACACCTACCAGCAGATCGAGTGACTGGAAGTAACAGGTACGCCTGTAACCCAGCTCATGGCTTCTAGTAGAAAGTCAAGGACTCTCGTGCGTCGCAGACAAGGAGGGTCCTGGAAGCCGCCGTTTCGCGATCCATCCAACATGGCGCCGACAAACCATTCAGGTGTCAATACCTTCCGGCACACGATTCAGCTCAAGGTGAGATTCTTCTTATTGTCGCTTGAGGGTGTTTAGAAGTGTTCTGTACACCTCTTTTCTATCGGATAACAAACAGCACACGTAGGAATATGATGCCCTCCGTTGGATTTGTCAATTGCACGGTGACTCTTGACCTTGAGTAGCTTGAGTCCTGGCTTCATGTCGTAATTTGACCCCAAGTTGTCATGATCACGAAGACGTTAACCACATTTCAGAGTGAGGGAAGTTTATGCAAGTGCTCATGTCAAGCGTTCTTGTCTTTGCATACAAAATCAGAGAAATTCTGTAGTAGAAGGCAATAACCGTCCCAGCAAGGACCTTTGTTCTGCAACTTCATGGGTTTATGATTATTCAGATTGTCATGGTGAGGAAATCGAAGATTTTCCACATGTCACAATATTAATATAGGGGTTGTTACCCTATTCCAATCTTCCACGACCAACACTTCTTGTTGCAGCTAAGTACGCTGTATTGGCTCAAGAGCAAAGGTTATATGACAATTTCGACTTCGCAGGCCGGTCGCCTCCTTCAGAGCGATTGAAGTCCTTCCGAGTTTTTCGCTATGCCGGGGACGAAACCCGACGACACTCAGAATGTTCCACAGACTTTCGCCAACTTCTCTGTTTTATGTATGCACGACTTCAACCCAGAGGAACCCGGTCTCTTGTCTTTCCGGAAAAACGAAATATTGGATGTGATCAAACGTGATGAATCCGGTTGGTGGGCAGCAGTCCAGCAGGATGGACCAACTGGGCCTTTAGTTGGCTGGATTCCCCAAGCCTACGTTTCTGTGCTATCTGAAGAGATGGCCGTAAAGCTACGAAGCAAAGGGGGGATACGGGACCGCTTGGTCGAGTATCCTGCCCCTATTTTCGATGGTAGCCATGTCGCAGCTGTGGATGGTTGTCCCTCACCTTCTGCAATAGTCGAAGGCGATCCCCTTTCTCAGGTGAGCCTGGTACTGCACCTGGTGTACCCTGACTTCAAATCCAAACTTTAGCGATATCCATTTCCTTCTGAGCAAAGTTCAACTGATAGACTGATACATGGATATGAAGACGGGAATGTGAAACGAAATTCCTCGGACAGCGGCACCACGGCTCAATCATATACTACTTCCTCTTCTATTCCTCTTCCTCCATCTCGGTCTACTTCATTCAAGAGGAATTGGAAACCGCAAACGTCCTTCCCAGATGGCTCCCGACCTCGTGCTGGTTCGCTAACCCCCAGTCGAAGTACCCGTCGACAACCCTCGCATGAGTTGTCATCACGATCGGCCAATGTCGAAACGAGTAAACCTCGCGAACTTTCTAGAATGCCAAGTTCGAGTTTCACGGGAACTGTGGAATCTTCGTATAAGCGTATTGGGGATGATAGGACACAATGGCGGAAAGCGAGCGAGGACGCATCTGTTCAACACCACAAACCTGCTTATTTCCGACTAGTGGCAAAGCATGAACTTGATGAGGATGATAGGGGTCGCGTTCGCTCTGGGACCCTACCAGCACTCATAGAGCGCTTGACCCTCGAAATTCCAACGGATCCAACGAGTAAGTAAGGCTGTATCCAATGTTACCCTTACAATCAGTTAATCGTATTTCAGAGATGTCAGAGAGCAAAGCATTCTCCGATATTTTTCTCATGACCTTCCGAACATTCACGACACCTAATGCCGTCTTCGATATGCTACTTGAGCAATATTATACGCCACCTCCCAGGGATATGCCAGAGACGGCAACAACCGTGTGGATTGCTCGTGTCAGACTTCCCCTCCGGTTGCGTATATTAGAAATCCTTTCGACGTGGCTAGAAGAACACCGACTTCTGGAAGAAGAACCTTATGTTGCTGGTCGGCTTGTAGAGTTCCTTAACAGTATCGATGATGCATCACTGGCCGGAAACGCTGAATCATTGCTCAAGACGATTCAACGACTGGTGATAATTCCTTCAGTTACAAGAGATCACACTTCTAATTCGCTCTTGATTCTTAGACTAATACTACACCCAGCAAGCTGGCCACAACCGTATCTCCCAAGAAAGCAAGGAAATCCAAGGCATATAAAAACGAGTTATCAAAGATGGATCCATTGGACATCGTGGAGCAGTTAACCCTCTTGGAATTCGGCTTATACGTCAAGATTACCCCACAGGAATGTCTGACATACGCAAAAACTCGATCTTGCACAACCGTTGCAAACTTGGTAGAATTTTGTAGCACACACGATAAACTGGCTTCGTGGGTCAAGAGCAGCGTGTTGAATAACGACGCCCTGTCGAAAAGGGCCGACATGGTTGACTTTTGGATCAAGGTTGCAGAAGTAAGTGAATCATGCTTCCGAAATGCTATGGATTGAGAATATTCTCGCAGAAATGCCGCCTTCTTAACAATTTCTCTTCCATGGCTGCCATTGTCACGGCTCTGTCCTCGACGGTGCTCACCCAATTGCACATGACATGGGCCCATGTGAGCCGAAAGTCAACCCTTGAAGCTCTTCTTCGTTACAACGAGCCGACTGGAGGATTTTCTGGGTATAGGTCACTCCTACAACAGGTGGAAGGTTCTTGCGTTCCCTTCATTACTATGTACCTGACGGACATTATCCACGCGAGTCAACATTCCAGGGACGAAAACGACATAATTTTCTTTTTCCAACGGGCTCGGTGGCACGAGGTTGTAACACAAATGCTCAAGTTCCAATCACGGCCATATAAGATCGCCCCAAGTGAAACAACAACTCAATTTATAGAAGCTCATCTACGAGAAGTATTATGCGATGATAACTGGTTCTGGCAACGGAGTAAGGAGCTCCAACAGACAGAAGCAGCACATGCAGACATTAGAAAGGGTTTGGAAGCAGCAGGTTTCTGAGCTTTGAAATTATTATGTATGGAGAGGAAGTATTCATGTATATTATTAGATGTAAGGCGCAAACACTGCTGAACGGAAGCTTGGCAAGTTCGTATCCCTGGATATAGACGAGTGCATATCGAAAGTTCAAACGAGGGATGGTGCGTACTAATACAAGAAGACATCTGCCACCAACAAACTAACAATTGCACGAATCAGAGTGACTTGATTGGGCGGCCAAATCAATACCAGGTCTGGTGTCAGAACCTGTACGTGCATCTTTCCGTGCAGTGCTGGAAGTCGTTAAAGGCAATTTCCTAGCTGTTTTAAGTTGAATTAGGTGTCCTCCCGAGATCCAGAGTGATGTGTAATTGATTGCATACCAATTTCCTGGAAGATCTCTGTAACACCCTCTCCAGTCTTTGCGCTGGTTTCTTTCCACATGAGACCCTCCTCATCGGCATATTTCTTTGCTTCCTCTTGTGTAACCTGACGTCGGGCAGTTAGATCCACTTTGTTTCCACACAAGGCAATCACAATCGATGGGTCGGCCTGACGTTGTAGTTCCCGAATCCAAGTGCGTGCCTTCTCCAAGGAGGTTGCTTGAGTAATATCATACACAACTACCGCACAGTTGGCGTTCCTGTAATACATGGGGGCCTGCATTCTTGGATCGTTTGGTGGTTCACAGAAAGTAGTGGAGCACATACAAGAGACTACAAAACAGTGTCCATGAGGATGGAAAGCAAGGAGCCAAAAGGGGAGCTTACCTTATAACGTTCCTGACCGGCAGTATCCCTATTATAACGTTGAGAATATCGGGACAATAGCAAGGGAAGTGGCGGACCATATCTCAAACTTGACAGTGGTTTGATTGTCAAGTGTTACTGTTTGTGTCAGGAAGGCAGCTGAAATGTCATGAGTAGAGCGAAAACTGCTAACTCATAAGAAAGCAAACCTCCAATTGTGCTCTCCCGGTAATCATCGAACTGGTCCTTGACGAACCGCAGAACGAGACTTGCCAAGTATCAGACCACATAAGTCGAAGCTTGTGAAACCATACCTTGACTTTCCAACAGCAGATTCGCCTATGAAAAGGACGTGAGTTACATATCACTGTACTTATAATGAGCTTACCGAGGAGGACGAGTTTGAATTGATATTGTTTCGACATGGTTGTTGAGAAATACAGCGGTGCTGATGCAACGCTTCACCGCAGCCATCTCGGCATCTGCCGGCCGTTTTCTCAGCCTTCGTTTTTTGCTTTCCCACTTTCTTTCCTGACCTCCATCTTCACCTACCAATTTCCTCCATTCATCATTGACCTGAGAATTGATCTCCAATTGATCTCCAGCTGGTCTCTACTTGATTTATACCGTCAGTTTTCGAACCCACGTCATCTTTTGCCAGTCGCTTGAGAGAATGAATCGGCACCATCCATACACCGCAAGCTTTGAAAACCCCCCAGCTCGGAGGGGAAATCCCGGTTCTGGAAGTGATAGAGGTGGATACCGCTCCTCAGAACGTGGCGGATTTAGAGGAAGAGGCGGATTCAGTCGTGGGCGAGGCAGTTATGCGCACTATGACTCAAACATGGGCAGCCAAGGCTCTTATGATCATGGCCACAAGCTAGGCGATATGGGCGGCTACAACTATGAGCATCAGTCCAACTCATACTATCAGAATGGTTATGCAGACTCTACCCCTGCACACTTTGCGGCGCAGTCATCCGGCTACCAACAAGGGTATCCGAAATTTGAAGGTGCGCCTCAGTTAAGACTGAAAAATAAACAGAAAGGATAGGGGAAAACCTTCATTGCGGCATTCGAATTATTGAGGTACCAGACGCACTCTTTGCACAATGTGCCTCCAGTTCCTTGCCCTTCTGCATTCTGTGCGATTCGATTATCTGTCCTGGCGCCGACGTTGTCATGGTGAACTTGTGAAAGATTGGCCAAAGTTCATGAGCAGCGCGCGTCGCTTCAGCGACATCGATGTGGTTCTTGAGACTCAGAATGTTTACGTATCTGTGTGCTCCGATTGATTGTTGCGTGTTACTGCCCTATCCTTCGTGGTGTCTTCTCTTGTTATCATCATGAGGTTCTTACTTCTGCGTTTACTCCGTGTTAGACGGACCTGGATATGATGAACACGATGATCGTGCCAATCGACGTCCATTCAGGAAGGAAAAAGATGATAAGGTGCATGACTCCATCATCGAGGAACGAATCCAGCGTGAACGACCTTGTCGTACATTGTTCATCCGCAACATTAAGGCAAGTCCTACCCGGCGTTGTTTTTCCTAAAGATTCCCAATTTTTTTTTGCATTTTTGAATTGAGAGTGGAATGAGTGCTAATAGAATCATTAGTATGAAACACCCAGTGATGATGTCCGACATATTTTTGAAGAGCACGGAGAAATCAAGACTTTCTTTGACCTGATCTCGACAAGAGGAATGGTCTTTGTAACCTATGTGAGCGCCTGAGCTTTGGTTTTTCAAACCACTATCATTGAATTTGTTGGTCAGTATGACCTTCGCGCTGCTGAGAGAGCACGGGATCGCCTTCAGGGATCAGAAATCAGTGGCCGCCCCGTGAGATACTTGAACTTTACCCTTGCCTTTACAATAATTACTTTTCCTCAATCAGATTGATGTTCACTACTCTCTTCCACGTGATGACCAGAAAGGTGCTGAAAGAGAGAAGAATCAGGTAAGTAGAACCACCGTTTGACCTTACATCTGAGTCTAAGGGCCCAATAGCAACTACAAGGGACACTGCAAGTCACCCTACGTGGTTCGCAAACGGGTCAGATTGACGACAACGAGCTGCGCCGTAAATTCCAACAGTTTGGCGACATCAAGTCCATTAGGCCCATTGGCGATCGATTTGAGTAGGATTGATCCACCATTGATTAACTCCGTCATCTGACATCACATCTAGTATGCGCTATGTTGAATTTTATGACACAAGAGTCAGTTGATGGATCCTTCGCCTTATAACTTTATAATGTACAATTTATGTTTTTAGGGCTCAACAGAAGCTTACGACCGCCTGCGGCATCAAGGGTTGCAAGATGGTGTAATGGATATAATACTTGCTTGGGATGAAACTGCTCCTTCCGGTCACAGGTTAGCTCTTTTACTTTATTCTTACATCGTCTGACGTTTGCAGTCCCCGTAGGGAAGGCACTCGAGGTGAGTGGGAAGAAAGGAGCTCCGCACGTGGTACCGGACGAGGTCGCGGACGAGGTAAAGGGCGTGGTAGAGGATTCGATGACTACGATGATCGACGTGATTATAGCCGTCCGGATAGAGAGTATCGAGGTCGTGGAGGACGCTACGATGACTTTGGACGTGGAGCACGACCGAGCGGCTACAACAACCGATATGACGATGACAGAGCTGGCTATGGCAACGGATATAATAACTCTGGCCCATCAGGTTATGACATGGGACCTCCACCGCCTTCACAAGGGCAACACCCTTCGGGAGTAGGTTTCTTCTTCATTTTCGAATTTGGTCATATTTTGACGCCGTATTAGCCGCCTGATGAACGACTTGAACAGGCACGCAAAGTGCAACAGGTATGATATTATTTCTGTCCCCGAAATGACCAATTTGAAGAACTACATCAGCTTTTGGCGGCCCTTAAGCCAGCCACTGGTGCACCGCCTCAAGTCGCTTCCCCACCTGTCCCTGGGATGTCCCAGATACCCGTCCTCCCCCCCGCAAATGCTTATTATCCCCCAGCCCCTGCCGGAACGGCATATCTTGCTGATACTTCAAATCCTTATAGTGCGATGCCGCCCACTGTACCACCTGGCACAATTTCCCCTCCACCAGCTCTAAGTAACCCTACACTCGCGGGATTAACCCCGAACATTCTCTCATTGCTGCAGACTCAACAACCACAGTCAAGGCCTCTTACGGCAGCAAGTCAGCCCCATTACAACATCCCGCCAGCTGCTGCTTCCCTGGCTGGAAATTTGCCAGCAGCTTCCAATCCGCAATATCAGCAACTTATGGCTTATTTGGTTAGTGTCTGCACATTGCAATAACAATGTTTTAACGATATTTGCAGCAATCTCAGGGCGTGCCTCCAACCGGCAAGTGACGACTTGTGCTTCTGGGGGCTCATGTTATCGGTCAAAATGAGTAGGATGCGGATATCATTTTTTGGCTGTATTCTTAGATCTTTTCATATTTTTATTTCTCTTGGACTGACATAAAAAATGAGGCGTTCTTTGTTCTCACTATATCTGCGCTGTTGTCATATGGGTAGAAAATTCCACAAATCTGAGATTTGGACACGGAATGCTGGAGAACGAAAAAGATGGGAAGATTATGGTGAGACTTAAGTACTTGTCAATGAAAATAAAAATTGTCCATGGTCGAATGACGTTGGCAGACGGCAACTGATCCCGGCAAACTATAAATACGATCATCTTACCACTTATCCTTTCTTCTGTTCCTTCACCGGTCTGCAAACATGCTGAATTTGTCAACATTATCGTCGAGAACGATCACAGAGTCACTGGTGCTCTATCCAACTGTTCGAAGGGTGCCAATGATTCGCAGTAGTCCGAGGCACTTCAGCACGAAAGTCGGCGAATGGCGACAGAAAACCTCTACACGCATTTACGCCTTTTCTCCCTTTAGGAAATCTCGGTCTTTTGTGACGGAAAGACAGTTCGTAGAACAAGCGCCCCCGTTCTCGTGGCGCCGTTTTGCAATAACAGCGGTTGGTACATCTTAATTCAAATGGGTTCTTCACTTAAACTGGGTATCAGGCCGGTGTCGCTGGTGTCTTTGTCATTACCGACGGATTACTGAACCGAGAAACCCGGGATTCTCTGTCTCTCGCTGAGCAGAGCTTGCTTAATGACACTTTTAAATACACCGGAGGTGGTCTTTTTCTTACCGCCTTGGCAGCGCGACGTTTCTTCAATTCTGGAGTAGCGTTCAGGATTATGGCTGTCAACCCATGCAAGTGATGATCTCTCCACGTAACTGTCAATGTTCACAATGTAGTACGCAGGGGCCGTCTTGGGCATTGGCTTGGTCGGGAGTATCGGGACAATGATGGGAGCTATATACACGGCACCAGAAAATACCGTGCAAAAGCATTTATTCTGGCTGGTTTGTCCCAACTCCTTCTCCATGTCCAAAGTGGCCTAAGACATGACAATACAGGCATTTAATGGCTGCCAAGCAGCAACACTGAGCCCCATGTTTTTCTTCAGCCCAGCTATCTTATCGCGAGCTGCTCTTTACACGGTTGGAATCGTCGGCTCTATCGCATACGTTGGTGCTACTGCTAAGTGAGACTTTTTTCTTCGACCTCGAAATTATCGGCTCATTGCAACACCCAGAAACGACAAGTATCTTAATCTGGGCGCTCCTCTACTTGCCGGCGTGACGGTTGTCGCTCTAAGTTCACTTGCTCCCATGGTCGTGCCCATGGGTCTCCGTTCACTTGCCATCACCGAGTCCATCTCCCTGTACGGTGGCCTTGCGGTCTTTGGTGGTTTTGTACTCTATGAGTAAGTCAATCTTCTTTCTGCTGATCAAAATGTCTCACTTGTGGCTTTAGTACTCAGAAGATTCTCGCGCATGCTCGTCTGGCTGAACAAGGTCTGATGACAGTGGATCCAATAAAGGAATCCATTAGCCTTGAACTTGACATGATCAATATCTTGTAAACTTTCCTATTTTCCTTTGTCTTACTTCTTCTGATTTTATGCTTGTAGCATTCGAATGGTTCAAATTCTGGCCATGCGCGACAAAAAGAAGTAACTGGCACGACAAAAAGGTGGCTTGAGTTGATATGTTATGGTTTCTTACTGAAAATTTTTGTAAATGTATGTACCACAGCCTGTAATTAGGAGCTACCCAGATTCTGCAAGATTTTAACAAAACCAGAAGGATCCATGATGTCCGTTCCCCCATAGGTGACACACTTGCCAGCTCTAGTAGCCCATTCCTGGAGATTACCGTACTCAACATATCCGGCACCCCCAACGACGAAGACTATGCCATCTCCAAAGGCCATACGTTTACCCTTGGTCACACCGCTGCCACCTTGCGCGTTAGGCATACCCGCATTTGCATGCCGAGGAGCGCGTGGGTCAAGGAAAATATATTCGTCGGTTTCTGCAAGAGATTGATTTGAAGCTGCTGAGGAATCCATGAGTGCTTCCACCAATCGAGTCACAGGAAATAGCTTGTTAGTAGGGAGGAAGTTCTTGACCCCAGAAATCAGCGTGTCGAATCGACCGTCTTTAAGACGGTCAGTCAACTGTTGAGGAAGAGGACAGTCAGAGGATGATAGATATTCAATAAATCTGTCTAACTGTACCTTGTTTCCCAATGCACTAAAACCTTTGAAGAGCTCCCCACCCTGACCAGCCACACTCCCGAGACTTGGGGTGGACGTGCCCACAGACCCTGCACTCACGGACGACATCATGCGTGAAATCTCCCTTGTCCGTCGTACATATTCAAACGCAGCCACCTCCGCTCCGGCTGACTTGAGTTCCTTTTCAAGTTCCAAAATGTCCTCCCTCGTGATTGCATTGTCTGCAGCGGAGAGATAGAACACGAGGACAAGACGAAGTTTGTCAACCGGATCCAATGTACCCTCTGTACGAGGGGCGCGTAGAAATTCCAAAATGGATGCAGTGGTCTGTTTGACAAATAATCATACAAGAGAACCTGAGGCTCCAAAGTAACTCCCATACCTGTTTGGAGATAGCTTCTTCAGTGCTGAAAAGCTCATCGAGGCCACGTTTCTTGATTTGTTCTAACAGTGTAGCAGCGATGTTCATATGCGTGTCTATGATTGCTTTTCGCAATGTTAATTCTGGCAATTGTGTAATAGCAGTTTTCAGGAGAGCAGCATTGGCAGTGAGATCCCTGTGAAAGCTCGTTTGGAAGAGTGATAACATAAGTTAAAGAAAGCATTGCACTCACAGTTGAGTGACGTCGCTAACGTCGCTAACGCCAGTGGTTCTAGTTATCTCAGCTGCATTCGCCTTGTACCTATTCAACTCGGTATCGATCTCCTCTGCGACTTGTGGAAATGGGTGAGCGGCATTGGCTCCCCAGAAGAAATCTTTGGAATCGAGGTCATAGGACTTTTTCACTTCCTTGGGTGGGGCGACGGTCACACGATTAAGCTTGAATTCAAGGCAGTCAGATACCAAAGCTTGGTAAGTCCATCCGTGAGCCAAGACGGAGACAAGGTCAACGTTGCGGTCTAAAATGAGGAGGACTAATGCGAGGTGAGTAGAAAGTTGTCATTTGTGGTATGACACATACTTACGAGGTCGCTGCAGGGTTGACAAGCCAGTGGAATCTTGCGAGAAAAGATTGGTAGTCGAAGAGTGAGTCCGGGATGCCGAAAGAATAGTATCCCTGATTTTCGTTTCCAATTTCTTAGCAACCATTTCTGCTGCGTTTCCTCTTGGAGCTCGAATGAAAGGGACGTGGCCTGCAGAACCCAGGATCAGGAAAACGAAGGAAGGTGAAAATTTGGGAATGAACCAAGTGTTGCGACGGCACTAAACAGTCCACTTGCTATTCTTTCTATTTCCTCCTCGATTTGCTGTTCAGTGGATGACGGAGAATTGAGAATAAGGTAAGATGACGGGGTCTCAGGAATTGTAGAGGATGTTGGCGAGGTAGCATCTGAGGCTGCTGGAGGTGGTGGAAGCAAAGAGAAGAGAGAAGGCGAAGGTGAAATAAATGAGAGATATTGATCAACGACCTAGCTGAACAATCAGCAATAGCTAAGAACGAGATGTATGCGACACACACCTGTTCCACAAGCTCTGATGTACCATCTTGTGCCACCAAGGAAGCTAATTCTTCGAGGAGTGAGCGGGGTAATGGTTCTACAAAATTAAAATGATAGGATTCATAGAGTCCCTTCTGGAGATCCTGGGCTATCCGCTGTACGTTTGCTAGAGTCGGGGATACAAAATAAATAGCAGGTACGTCAGGTAAGGCCGGTCTCAGGGAATGAAGTTGGCTGCAAGGAGAGGAAGTCGGCTTGATATCCTTTAGATGAAAAGGGTGAACTTACACGTGGAGGGTTACACCTGCGTCCCGTAGATCCTGGACGCGGAGTATTGTGGCCAGGATATCCTTGGTTTGTTGGTCAAGAACTAAAATCTTCCATACTGGCGGACCAGTTATCGGCGGGGTTTTGAACACCGGAAGGTTCTTTCCTGCAGCATTCGTAGTTGTTTGGTCTGGTGGTTCATTGAGGTTAAGCAGGCTGAGCAAGGCATTAGTCTGGGCCTGCTGAAGCGATGCTGATGTTGCCGACTACGTGTGTTTTTTTAAAGAATTTGTCATATGAAAGTTGAATTGAAATACTTACTCGAAGGTTGCTTGCCATGTCCACAGTCCAGGAGACGAATAATATTTTTGGTAAGCTGTAGAGTTACTCTGATCACGTGGCCAACTGTGCTGGCACCAAAGACTTCCACACCTGTAGCTAGCGAAGTGTATCTTCGAGTCAATCTGAAGTTGGCCCTGCTCACCAATCCCTCCAAAATCTGCCCAACCACCGTCTCGTCAACGGGTAATCTCAACTTGAATATAATCGTTCCTGATCCAACGGTTTTATACACTTCAGACGGGGACGGTCGAATTCTGGTTGAACCAGGAGTTGCACGGTTTTTGGGGGCAAGTGGATGCCGACTATCTGAGTACCTTCCACTCGGAACTCACAAGGATCTGTGATCGTAAACTTGAAGTCAAACCCATCGTGATGTTGATTCCAAGGTTCCTGGGTGATAAAGTTGTCTAATATATCTTCCAACTTTTCTCACCTCACCCCGCTTACAACATATCACCAATCCAGCGGTTCCTCTCGATTTGCTTTTGGGGATAATACACTCGTCTTTGGATACGGGAAATGTGGGTCTCCTTTTTTATGCGCCATGTTGCGCGGTCGTCATCCTGCAGAACCACTGATACGAGGTCCAGACATCGAGAGTTGGTAATTATCTTGCCAATGTTCCAACTTATTTATTTCTGCAGGCGGCACCCGTTAGAACCAGCCGCAAGCGCAACTACCCTGCTCGTGGAGCCACTCGTGCCAGGTCCAGTTCTCTTCTTCAATGACATAGTATTTTCCCTAGTCCATTCGGACAAAACTTTCATCCGAGAGCTCCTCTTGAGCTCCTCATCACCTCACGATAATACTAGTAGGTTCAGATGACTGCCCATACTACCACGGAGAAAAGTCACAATTGTTTTCCTGGTTCACGTCTCAATTTTTGTTGCTCAATACATGACCCCCCCCAGCTGCTGTTTCTTGAGTATGAATTTCGTCGGTGATGACGATGCCGCGAGGAATAGTATTTGTGTTGAAAGGACTACGTCGACCGAGGTTCAGGAGATTAGAAATACCTACATAGTCAGCACAATCCAAGCCCGACATTTTATTTCATGGCAGACTCCAGTGAAATGATTGACCTTGATGCATGATGGGCACGTTGCAAGTGGATACGGTCCATGTATGGAAGACAACGTGTTTTGTTGTTATCACGGGCAAGCATATCCTCCACAAAAGGACTCGATCCACAACTCTAACACCCACCGACATCGCATTCGTCGCAAAGACTGAGTCGTAGTTGTGATCGGCTCGTGCCAAAGCGGGAGCAGCTCCATCAGGTCAGTTGCCTTTTAGGGCCAATCTGTCGCAATGGTTCGAAAATGTTGACAACAGCTTCGACGTCCAAGATGCAGCATGCTCTCTGACCTTGAATACCACGTATACCATCTTCAACGACCCCGGCATCCCTCTGACGAATCTTCTACGACCGGAATGTCATCAACGTCCTCACCAAGCCCTACAGTGCCACCGCCCTCGCAACCTAGCACTTCGTCCTTCACGTCTGCTACTCGAAATGGCGTTGGGTACAGCACTCTGACGACCGCAATTCCTGTAACAACCATTACTCAAGGAGGCACGACATCGACATCCTTCTCGCAATTCATCTCAATCCAAACACTATCTACTTACTCTCAATCAACTGCGTCGACATCAGTGTCTGCAGCTTTCGCTACCTCCTCCATTGGTGCTTCGCCATTGTCAACTTGTCTGGGCAAGGGCATAGATGCTGCAGCTGCTGGCATCATTGCTTCTATAATTCTGCCCACGGCAATTGGTCTCGTTCTTTGGGTAAGTGCTCCCCCCAGAATTCATTTCGATCAGGTTCAAGATGGAGTTTCCGTAGCTCATTTTTGCAATTGTACGGCCGCATTTTCGACAAATATACGCTTTACGAGAGTGGTTTGTTCACCCAGAGTGAGTTTCAATCCATCATTCCCTCATGTTGTTAACGTTTTCTTGCCAGTCTTCGTCCGGGATCTCTTGGTTCAGGGTTTTTTGCTTTCTTATTCCCAAAGGTTCCCTTTGTTCCTTCTGTGCCTGAAGATGTATCAGATGCAGGTAGAAGCGCCGCAATCGACGCTGAACTCTTTCCCTCGGATGAGCAACTTAGCCAACGCACCCTCTGGGTGGCACTTATGATTGCCCTCGGATGGTCCGTCCTTGCTCTCGGCGGAGCTCTTCCTCTCTATCTCGTCAATACCCCATGCAACTCAAATTTCCCTCCTGCAATATACGGAGGCGGCTATTCCACCCTGACTGACCTTAGTTTGCTTCGACTGCTTAAACTATTGGACTCTGGTCAAGTCTCATCAAGTAGTGTGTCAACTCATACGCGCCGAGGTCTAGACTCGAGCTCGGATCCATACCGTGTCCATGTCCGCGTCGTTGTCCTCACCATCCTCACCATCCTCCTTGGTGTCTTGCCCGTCTTGATCAAAATCCTTCGAGAATTCAGCCGTATTGCGGAATACAGAAAGCGATGGCTGGAGGTGAAATGTGAAGGAAAGGATATGGCTTGGTTAAGTGCTCAGAAAGCGCCAGCATATGCTACTTGGGGCGAAAGACAATTTAAAGATTATCTTGTCAAGATTGGTATGAGTACGACCTTGGCGGAGCAAGTAAGACGAAATCCCAATGACGGAGGGGCCCGTGCGAGGAATGGTCAACGCGTCGTCAGACGGCGAGAGGAAGAAGAGCCTCTTACTGGCAGAGACAAAGTGGAAAGGCCAGAAATTAATATTGAAAGTCTCTTTTCCATCGGGTACGACTTTTTTCTCCTTTTTTTGGGCATTGGAGTTACTGATTATTAAATGAAGGGTTACTCATCATTTGGCGCTACTGATTCATGAACGGGACGAAATTCTGGAAAATCTCGAAATTGCAGAAACCAAGTACATAAGTTCTTTCCGGGTTACCACGCCAGACCCCTCTATTCTTGACTTTGTGCCAACACCCCTTCCAGTAGACCCTCGAAGACCCTACATTAGTCGCCCACTCCCATTGGCAGCGCAGAGGCGCAGAACAAGGTCACGGCGTCACTTAAACCACGCATATGGGTCTTCCTCTTTTGCTCCGACTTCATTCGTGGCCCCTTCCTCTTACTACAAGCTTCGAGGTGTGCAAGGCGTAAGCGGGGGCAAGTTCGCAGATTCGAGATCTGACCGACATCAAAGTCTGTCAGAATCAATTAGTTCTCGCGTTGTTGGCAGCAGGTTTATGGAAGTGAACCGAAATTCAGCTGCATACGGTCAACTGCCTTTAGGTAGCCATGTTGCCGTTGAAAAGGATGGGGAGTTGGGACCAGTGTCAGACGATTACTGGATGTCTTCGATACCAGATCCTAGGCTTCATGGACCCAACTATGGTCTTTCCGCATACGAAGACATGCCAGTCGATGAACATGGTGTCGTAGAAACCATCCCAGAGCAAGACGAATGGGTAGATCTCTCGACCGAGAATCCTGACGAATTACAGTCTGACCTCAACAGCAATTCACAAGATCAGGCAGGGCCTTCATCCTTCATCCGTCGGCTCCGCCCTTCCAAAGGTGACACGCCTGAATCAACGAGACGGGAGTCATTCCCTCGCAGAATGGACCGAGAGGACCCAGATGATGTGCTCGCTCCACATTTACGACTTCAACCAACGCAGCCGTTTGTCCGGCCTCTAGACGGACTGGGCTTTGAAGATCTGGGCGTAGTATACGCTGAAATTACCCACTGGCGATCGAGGTTAAAAGCTATAAATAACGACATTGCCGACAGACAGAGAGACTGTTACAACGACATTGCTATTGGCACTGGAATAACTGGTTGGTTGATGGTCGGCCGCGGACTGAGGTTCATTCCAGGTGCCGAGATCATCGAGGGTCGGGCGAAAGAAGACATTAGATGGGACGTCTTGCAGAATGAACGGGGTTGGTTAGACAAGACGGTGATGTTGTCTATCATGTTGATAGTTGCCGTGGGCCTTGCCATTGCCTGTAAGTCTTCTTATGTTGTTCTCTTGCTTGTATCACAACCTCATGCTTGGATTCGGCAGTGATCCCAGTGATTGGCCTAGCACTTGCATCAGCCCCGGATTTTGCACACTACCTCCCTTTCTTGCAACCAATTGTAAATGCAAACCCCGTTTTAGCAGGTCTTGCCACCGTTCTTGCTCCTGCCATCGCCGCGACAATTTTTGTGATTACCTGTCTTTCAATCATTCATTGTATGTTGTCTTCTTTGCATCTCCTTACCCTTGATTCAAACCGTTCTGAAAGGGGTTGCTACTATCCATGGCTCCATTTCGGTGTCTGGGAATCAACTTTTCGTGTTCAAAATCTCCTTTTCTGTTCTTACCATTGTTGTGGCAATATGGCTTGTCGCCATCGGCGCAGTCATGTTCTCTATGCGAGCTCTGAGCACGAATAGCGGTTCAACGAAATCCCTTGCAAGTGGTAGCGTATATATGGCCGTTCTTGCTCTTGCTATCATTTTCAATATCGCGATCATTGTCCCGGCATGCCTTCTTCTGCAACCTTTCCGGCTATGGCGAGTGATTCGTGCAGAAAAACAGGCTATAACGCCTCGCCAACGGTTCCGAGGTATGTTTGCCAGATTTTCTAATGAAAACTAATATGAAGCTTCTTCCACAGCTGTATACCCCAGAACGTATAATCCTTCATTTGCTGTCGGGGCCTGTGTGCTTGCCATCCTTTTCGCATCAATATTCACACTTATATTCCCTTTAATCGCTCCTGCTGTTGTCGTTTTGCTCCTCCTCAGCCTCGTTGGTAAGCACTCTGGTTCTCAAGTTGCTGAAACCAGACTTACACCTCTTTTTAGCACACCGTTTCCTTGTTGGCTACGTCTATGCTCGTACACATTCACAGACAGGTGGTCTCCTGCAGTTATGGCTGCTCAAACGTTTCGGGACACTTTTATCGTTTCACCCAATCCTCCTGGGGCTTATTATCCTCTCTCGGCATTTCTGGATAGAGGGAAGCATCTTGGTTGCAAGTGGTGTTCTCGTCATTTTGATTGTGGAATTCTACACAAATGCAAAAACAAGGCTTCCAGGTCGTCAATCGCTAGGTCCTGCCACGCAGGATTCACTACACAGATTTGAGAACGGCATCGCACAGCAGGATTATGATGGTTATGATACCCCGCCTGACATCGGGAGCATGGCTGGAGTCCCTCGTGGCTCCATGGCGTCGGTCCTTGACATGATGAGTCTTACCTTGGCGGTAATGCCTCCGTCGTCCAAAACTCGTGGACCAGTTCCCCTTGGTAAGTTATTCATCATTCCGTCGCGTGTTCTGTTCTTTACTCTTTCAGCAACGGAAAACCTTGACGACCTAACCGCCACCGAACGAGCTGCCCGAACGCACCCTGATGCACCGCCTCATCTCCCACCACTACCCTTCGCAGACCATGCAGAAGAGATGGCTGGAATTCTTTATGCACCTGAATTGGTTGCACCTCCACCTATCATTTGGCTTCCAAACGATTCGGCTGGAGTTGCCCGCTCGGAAGCACTCGACTTGCAGAGATATCACGACTTGCAAGTGACGTTGGATGTGCGGACAAAGGATGATGTACCCAGACGATCTTCGGACTCACGTCGACGGATACAGACGCCGTCATCATGAACTTTACTTTCATAGTACTTGGATCTATTTATCTCTAATGCTCTTGCTGGACTTGTTTTCAATATATGACGTCATTCGGAAAAGGCTCCATATGTAGTAACATCAGGGTCTGGATCGTCTATGGGCTCATTGAACGGAAACTTAAAACCTTTGTCGTGTACACACATATTCTTTCCTTCCCAAGTACCCTTCATATACCAATGTCCCCCTCGACGTCGTTGCAGTCTACACCCAATGAAATCACCGACCCAATCGTGCTTTACTCGCGGTCGCTGTACGACTACACCCTCAATCTTTGGGCAGAGTTCCAGAAGTTGGCAGAGGAAAAGAGTGGAGAGCAACCTGTCGCTGCTACTAGTACTGTCACGAGTCCACAAATAAACTCGTTCGAAGACAGGAAAAGGCCGAAAAGCACTTGACTGTCTAGAGGTCAGAATGACATATCCCTTGTTCCTGCATGCTCAACTCTTCCCAGCTTGGAAACCCTTAACGTTATTTGAAGGAAATTCACACACGATATACCTTTCTACTTCTTGAATCTCCAACATCCACAGTGTAATTGTATCTTGTATGGGCCTTAAATATCTTTGCAAGGTCGCTCTACCCTCCATTGAGGCTCTGCCAGCCAACTTCCAAAGAAACCTCAAGCTTCAACTTCAAAGTCGACTGTTCGGGTCCACTCGTCACCTTGTCAGCTATGATATGCATTCTCAAGAGGCAAAATGGTTCTAGCTAGTCCTCCTCCGCGTACCCTCGACAAACACTGGTGATCAGTATGTCTTTTATTTTTTTTCTTTGTCATGTTTTACTTGAAACGCAGGAAATCGACAAGGGGTTCAAGCTGCACAGTGTTCGGCAATAATATCGGTAGATACCGTGAAGTTCTCGGTCGGTGGTTTGCACGATGCTCCACCAAAAGACGTGTGTCCTTAACGCGTTCTTTAACCTAGGTTGACTTGCACTTCAGCCTCTCTCTTTCCACTCGAAGTTAGGTAAGCAATACAAAAGTTTATGTCGTACGATGCGTCGGATATTGACCCCTTTTTTCTGACTTCTTCTGGAGGAGAACCACCTTTGAGGTTACTTGCACTAGGTGAATTGTGACAGTTGTTCCTCTCGCAGATAGACTCGCAAATAAAAATAGAGGAGTCTTCTTCGCGACTATATTATTGAAAACACAGAAGGAATCGAAAATGTCTTGATTTCCTTCGAGACAAAGTCCAAAAGCCGGTCCGGTATAAGGAATCCTACCCTGCAAAGCCCTTCAACCATGTCGCTTCCTTTTCCATCTCCTCAAGTGATCGAGCTTGTCTATTCTCATCTAAATCAACGTGGACTGCCAGCATCTCCTGTTCCTGTTTCTGTGGAAGCTCCCCCAACCCTGATCTCAGAGAAACTTCATTCTTTTCCAGAGCCGGGTAAATATCATCGTTTCTATGGCCAAACGGGTCGCCGTACAATTTACGAGGCAAGATATGAAAGTGAACATGAGGGACTGTCTGTCCGGCAGATTTTCCATCCTGACCTTCATTAATAACTTTCGAATACAAGAGGATAACGAACTCACTTGACACGCGATAGTTAGGCCGTCGCTTTCGTACGCTTTTTGAACTATTTTTCCAACGTGGTTGACAGACCGCATCAAGCATGCAAGTTCATCATCTGGAAGGAAAGGAAAGTTGTTGATGACACACTGAGATCGTTTCTGTTTCTTACCATCCAGGTCAGCGAGTCGAGGGACATTTCTCTTGGGAATAACAAGAACGTCTGTAGACATGGGTAAGTGCTTTCCTTCCTAGAGAGTCTACTTACGACCTGGAACGACCGGTTTGAGATTTACAATCGCAAAAGATCGTGTGGCACGGTAAAAAACCTGTGTCCCTACTTCGAATGTGGAGAATAACAAGGAAGCCATGAATCACTGGCAATATCACTGTGGGATTGATCTGTAGTATCTGATATCGATAAGCGGCAATAGAAAGCCAGCTAAATAATCTCTCCTTTAGCGAAAATCGAGCACTGGCCTCGCAGCCTAAGAGTGCCTCTTTCCTTTTCCCAAACAAGCCTGAGTTCCCCACCTCTCCTGCTGACCTGTCGAGCTTTGACAACTTCTCCCGGTTTAAGGCCTAGCTTTCCAGACCAATACGGAGTGAGGATACCATGAGCAGTACCGCAAACATGGTCTTCATTCACGGAGCCCGCCGGCGCGAACATACGCGAAATAAAGTTGTATCCTGGTTCCGGCGAAGACGAAGTGAAGACATTCACATAATACCCATTCCCAATCTGAACCACAGTTATTATATGCACGGACCTGAAAGTATCCACGGTGCACTTACGAGAGCATTGTAATCCACTACAGAGCCCGCTAAATCTTCAGACACATCTATCTCTGTCATAATATCTAGCAGTTGTTAAAACAAGGCCCAACGTTTTAAAGACTTCTGGACTTACAATGCTCATAGACACTTCCACCCGTTTTTATATCCTTGATTTTGACATCCCTTCCAAACGCCTTGTCGACATATCTTTTCAATTTATTTTTTTCCTCATCATCTATGTCTCCGGGCGTTGTTGAAGGGATTTCGATTTCAATCCACCCGTCATCCATCCTAGTTGCCTCCAACCGCTTCCCAAACGCCGTTTCAAAATGAATAACGTTTTTTCTTGCAGCGATGACATCGGGCAAATCGAAGACCACCTTGGCGGCGGCAAGCGTTCCATGGCCACAGATGGGGGGCTCCAAGTCACCATTCGGAGTAAAGAAGCGAATGGATCGTCGCTCTACTCCCTCAGTTTCTGGGGTAAGAGAGATTGGAGAGACTACGACCAAGATCGGTTGGTTGAAGTTCCGCGCGATCTTTCCGAGTTCCTCCAAGGGGAGGGATGTGTCGAGGAAGACTACCACGGCGGGATTTCCACCAAAGGGATCGTCCGAGAAAGCAACCGCGATGGAGAAGGGTACAGAACGTCCTGCCATAAATGCGGAGCTCGAGTCGGTACAGTCAGAGCTCTACAAGCGTAGTGACCTGGAGTAGTTTAGTAATGACTCATGTGCACAATTATGTAAATTGAAGAGGCATAATAAGTAAGGGTTTTACATTATCGTAAGTAAAATGTCCGCAATGAGACGCTTCTATCTCACTTGCTTGCCTTCCAATCAGCGTCAAGCAGCTGTATGTTTCTTCGTTCCAGGCGCCACTTCCAATCCCTCATTTGTCCTTGAACACCAGTGCTATGTGCAACGGAAGATACTCCCTTTCTTAACCACTTCACATCTCTGGCTCTCAGCACCGAGAGACGAGGAAGCATGGGTAAGTTGCTCTCGAGCATACCCCAGGAATCAACCGAGGGTCTCGGGATAGATAGTATCCTCAGTCCGTGTGTTTCTGAGAGCTGAATGTTCGGTACCGGGGTTTCGCATGATAGATGATTTAGATTGGGGCAATACGCGAGTAACCTTTCTGATGACGGTCGAAGTCTGGTCGGCCACAACTTTGGCGTGAACAAGAGTAGGGATTTGAGGGATCTACCATGAGTGGCGATGAACTCTGTAGAGAGAGCAGCAGGGTAAGGAACGTCGTCGTAAGGAGTGATCTCCAGCTTTCTCAAAGCAGGAAGGGGTGATTTGAGAAGGGCTTCCATGAGGGGTGATGAGTGCATCGACAAAAGCGAAAGAAAACGTAATTTTTGAAGGGACAAGGGTTTGAGTTTGAAGTCGATTAACGAGGGCAAGTCGATGCCTGAGAAATCAAATTCCAGTTCGGTCGAGTCGAGTCCTTGACCGACAATAGCCAATTGTTCGATGTTGGGACAATTACGGAGGAGTTGTACTAACGGATCTTCATCTGCAACGGATGCCTGCGAAGGGAGATAGCCCAGTCCAATGAGTGAGCGGATGTTGACCGATCCTTCGCGGTGCGTTAAAGAATAAAGTGCTCTTTTACTAAGCACAAAATATGGGTTTATAAATAAGGTGGAAAGGAAGGGAGTCAAGGGAAAAATATAGGTCAAGAGGTTGTCGAGTTGTAGGGCCAAGGCTTGACCTTCAAATGCGATCCCGGATACATCAATTGAGCGAACCCAGCGTCCTGGAGAGGAATAAGGTATTCGCCGAATCGAATCCCACTTCTTGTCTGCAGCATGTAGCCGTTGGAAGAATTTCTCAAGGCGAATTATTCGGCTGAAGCAAACCGAAGTATAAAGCAAAGGAAGGGCGATTTCCTAGCGACTTGTGGTCATTCGAAGGTTTTAAATATCGCACTCTACACTCACATAGAATGACTTGGACACTTGGGTGAGAGACCACGCCCAAGTAGTGTCTCCATTGCATTCAGACTCCATCACGTAAGAAAATATATCTGCCCATATTTCTGCGGGCAAAAACTTTAAAGGCTTCGGTTCCGGAAGCAAGGGAATAAGCAATAAGAAACCTGCATACTTTGCAAATGGTCTGGGTCGGAGAAGAATCGTAGTACTTGAGCTCATTGTATGGGGGGACGGTAAATTATGGCCAAGCCGGATTCCGGAAATGTAATATGTCACGCTCCACGGTCACGCCCGAACAGTCGCGTCTAATTTAATATCAGTCATGGGTAAGAAGAATCTCAACCCAGCGGATGCTTTTCGTGAGTATGTGGGTGGTTATATCTCTTCATGTGGCTGACTTATTTGTAGGCAAGGCTCAGCGAAAGAAAGAGTTGAAAAAGGTATCCTAAATTTACTCTTTTTTGCTCAACACCCGTTGATTTCATTGCTGTAGAACAAAACAGAAAGGTCCAAAACTCGCGACCTAGCTCTTGTAAAGAAGGACACAACTGGTAGCTTATTTAATCGCGTCGAGTGCCCTGTGATTGATTCCAACCTTTTGTAGACCTTGAGGAAGTGATCAAAGAATTAGAGGAAAGCCGTGAAGATGCAAGCAAGCTCGCCGAATTGAAAGGCGAATTGGAAAAGATTAATAAGAGAAAGGCAGAATACGTTGCAGAACATCCTGAGGCACGTCGCCTGGTGTACAGGAGACGAAAGCAAGGAGAGCCAGAGCCAGAATTACCTACTAAAAAGCCTCGGAATATGTTCGATAAAAACGGCCTTCCCCGTCATCCCGAGCGGAGTATCTACTATGACCCTGTCATGAATAAATACGGGGTGGCACCTCCAGGGATGCCTTACATGGAACGACGTAGGTTCATCCTTAATCATTCATCCTTCAAATGATATCTTGCCCTAGCGCTCCTACCCGGTGAAATAGACAGTGATGCAGATTCTGAAGGTGTTTATAATTTTATAAGGATTTATTCTTTTTTTTTCACAACTTTTAGAGGAT
>Ga0307517_10001806_pt1 | contig 35156 bp, 33 predicted proteins | sample 23_EM_MG_FD_194515 | JGI IMG/M metagenome (GOLD analysis project Ga0307517, IMG submission 194515) | Populus trichocarpa ectomycorrhiza microbial communities from riparian zone in the Pacific Northwest, United States - 23_EM | ecosystem: Host-associated > Plants > Roots > Unclassified | place... | reverse complement strand
TAGCGTCGGGTAAAAAACTATCTTGCCGGAATAAATAATTGAATCATGAAGGTCATTAAATTCCTGTTCCCTGTACTGCTCGCCTTTTGTTTTACCGGATGCCTCGATATCGATGAGACGATAGAGATCAGCAAGGATGGCAGCGGTGACCTGACCGTGAATATGGATATGAGCCAGATGGTGGAATTATTGCAGAACTATGTGGGAAAGGATGAAATGGCGAAGAAAGGAATGGAGAAAATGGATACCACGATCTGGATGAAAAATATCATTGACACGTCCAGCAAGATCCCTGCCGATAAGAAAGCCCTCCTCCGGAATGGCACGGTAGGCATTAAGCTGAACATGGACGAAAAAGTATTCAAGACCAAAATGCAATTCCCGTTCACGAACCTGGATAACCTCCAGAAACTATATGCCGCCATGGGCGACGGCACCCTGGGCGGCGCCAACCTGTTCAAGGGAATGGCCCCCGGCGGACAGGACGGAGCGGGCGGCGACATGCCGAGCCCCGATATCAATCAGTTCAACGGCATCTACGACTTCACCAGCAAAGATGGCCTCCTGACCAAGAAACTGAACCCGGCTAAATGGAAGGACCTTCAGAATAACCCTCAGATGGCCCAGATGAAACAGGCCGGACAAATGGGCGTCGAGATCTTATATACCACTACCATCAAACTGCCCAGGCCCGTTAAAAAGGTCGACAATCCCCTCGCTAAACTCTCTGATGACAAAAAGACGGTGACGATCAAATACAATCTCGTCGAGGTATTCGAACACCCCGAGCAATTCGGGTATACGGTGGAATATTGATATTGATCGGAGGAGCCGTACCTTTGGACCTATTTTTACAGCATGATAAAGACTGACTATCTCGTTATCGGTTCCGGTATTGCGGGCCTGAGCTATGCGCTGAAAGTTGCCCGGCATCACCCGGATAAGAAAGTGCTCGTCGTTACCAAGACAAGGGTGGACGAGACCAATACCAAATATGCGCAGGGCGGCATCGCCGGGGTAACGGACCTGGAGAATGACAGCTTCGAACAGCATATCCAGGATACCCTGATCGCAGGCGACGGACTTTGCAATCCCCGCACCGTGGAGATCGTGGTAAAAGAAGGCCCCGAAAGGATCCAGGAGATCATCGATTGGGGGACCCGCTTCGATAAGGACAAGGAAGGGGATTTCAAGCTGGGTAAGGAAGGAGGGCACTCCGCCTTTCGTATCCTCCATCATAAGGATGTGACGGGCAAAGAGATCGAACGGGCTTTGCTGGAGACGGTCGGCCAGCAGAAAAATATAGAGATCATCAAGCACTGGTTCGTTCTCGACCTGATCACCCAGCATCACCTCGGCTACCTCGTTACCAAGTCCACCCCCGACATCGAATGCTATGGCGTCTATGCGCTCGACCAGCATACCAACAAGATCGAGACCATCTTATCCCGCGTCACTTTATTGGCGACAGGGGGGAATGGCCAGGCTTACCGCACGACCACCAATCCCCGGATCGCCACAGGCGACGGAATAGCCATGGCCTATCGCGCCAAGGGCAGGATCGAGAATATGGAATTCATCCAGTTCCATCCCACCGCCTTATACGAACCGGGCGTCAGCCCTTCTTTCCTCATCACGGAAGCCGTGCGGGGCGATGGGGGGATTCTCCGTAATCTTAAGGACGATGCCTTTATGGAAAGGTACGATGCCCGCAAAGACCTGGCCCCCCGCGACGTAGTGGCCCGGGCCATCGACAGCGAGATGAAGAAATCCGGTACGGAGCATGTCTACCTGGACTGCCGTCATATGGACAAGGATAAGTTCATCGAGCATTTCCCTAATATTTATGAAAAGTGCCGTTCCATCGGCATCGATATTACCAGGGATATGATCCCCGTAGCCCCGGCCGCTCATTATAGCTGCGGCGGCATCAAGGCGGACGAATGGGGCCATACTTCCATCCGCAACTTATATGCCTGCGGAGAGTGCGCCTCCACGGGCCTGCACGGCGCCAATCGCCTGGCCAGCAATTCTCTGCTGGAAGCCCTGGTCTTCGCCCACCGCTGCTACCTGGACAGCATTGAGAAAGTGGATGCTATTTCATTCAAGGATACCATCCCCGACTGGAACGCGCAAGGCACGACCGAGCCCCGTGAAATGATCCTCATCACCCAGAGCCTGAAAGAGCTGCAGCTCCTCATGACCGACTATGTGGGCATCGTCCGCACCGATGTGCGCCTGCAAAGGGCGATGAAGCGGCTGGACCTTTTACACGAGGAGATCGAGGCCCTCTACGAGACCACGGCCGTATCCCCGCAATTATGCGAAGTGCGCAACCTGATCACCGTGGGCTACCTGATCGTCCGGGAAGCCCAGTTCCGCAAGGAGAGCCGCGGCCTCCACTACAATACGGACTATCCCGAAAAAAGCCCCTTGCTGCAAAATATCGCCCTGTAATGAATACCTCCGCCACCCCCGTCATTAAGAAAGCGATGATCCTGGCCGCAGGACTCGGCACCCGCTTCAAACCCTGGACAGACCGGCACCCGAAGGCCCTGGCCCCGGTGAATGGGAAAAGCCTTTTACAGCGCAATATCGAATACCTGCAAGGATATGGCATCGATGATGTGGTGGTGAACGTCCACCATTTTGCCGACCAGATCAAAGAAGCCCTTGCCGTCCATAAAGGTTGGGGCAGCCGTATCACCATCAGTGATGAAACTACGGAGGTGTTGGAGACGGGCGGCGGATTGAAAAAAGCGGCGGCCTTGCTAACGGACGGCGCAGCTGTCGCCGGGAACAGCGCTGCCCCCGGCGATCCGGCCTCGCCAAAGCCTTTTTTGCTGATGAACGTGGACATCCTCACCGACCTCGACCTGTCCGCGATGATCGACGCTCATTTCCGTCATAGACCCCTGGCTACCCTGGCCGTGACGGGCAGGACCACCTCCCGTTATTTTTTGTGGGAAGAGACAGGCGAACTAGGTGGCTGGCGGAACACCGCTACCGGCCAGGAAAGGATCATTCGCCCGGGACGGGTATTTGTTCAAAAGGCTTTCAGCGGTGTTCATATCATCGACCCTGCTATCTTTCCCCTCATGCAACAGAAAGGGAAGTTCTCCATGGTAGACGTCTATCTCGACCTCGCAGCCACGCACCCGATAAGAAGCTTCGACCATAGCCATTCCAGGCTGATCGACGTAGGGAAGCCGGATTCGGTAGAACAGGCGGAAAAATTGTTCCCCTAAATTATATTAGCATTAATTTTATAGTAGCGGCTACCGGGTAGAGCAAACCCGCCTAATTTCATCGTCCAAACTATTTCCATGCGAAGATCTCTGTTCAGCGCCTTCATGGCTATTGCAACACTGGCTATATCTACGCTGCAGCTATGCGCCCAACAGCAGGCGCCCGCGACAGATGATCCTTCCAGGATCACCCTGCCCAACGGTTGGTCCCTGACGCCGGCAGGTCACGGTCTCCCCTTGGGAGACTTGCCACTGAATATAGCCGTATCCACTTCCGCAGGCTTATTGGCCGTCACCAATAACGGCCAGAGCACACAGACCATCCAGCTCATCGATATCATAAAAGAAAAGGTAGTGGATAGCGTGGTGATCCCTAAATCCTGGCTGGGATTGAAATTCAGCGGGGACGGGAAATTTCTATATGCCTCCGGCGGGAATGATAACCGTATCCTGAAATACGCGATCAGCCATCAACGGATGGTCCTGGCCGATAGTATTTCCCTTGGGAAAAAGTGGCCGGAGAAAATTTCGCCGGCCGGACTGGACATCGACGATAAAAAGGGTTTGTTATACGTAGTGACAAAGGAAAATAACTCATTGTATATCGTCGATCTTTCCGCAAAGGCCGTCGTTCAAAAGATCGAACTGGGCGGTGAAGGATATACCTGCCGCCTTTCGGGCAATAGAAAAGAGCTCTACATCAGCTGCTGGGGCTGTGATAAGCTCCTGGTCTTCGATACGGAAAAAAGAACTTTTTCCTCGGAGATCCCCGTCGGCGACAATCCCAATGACCTCTGCCTGACCAGGAACGGCCGATTCCTTTTTGTGGCCAATGCGAACGACAATTCCGTTTCGGTCATCGACGTCGTCAAAAGAAAGGTGCTGGAGACCTTGAATGCCGCCTTATACGCCGCATCTCCCCCGGGCAGCACCAGCAATGCCCTTGCCCTGAGCGCGGATGAGAAAACATTGTACGTAGCCAACGCGGATAATAATTGCCTGGCCGTATTCGACGTGAGCAAACCGGGGTCGGGCAGGTCCAAAGGATTTATTCCCGTCGGATGGTATCCCACCGCCGTCAGGGTGATCGGAAAAAAGATCTGGGTGGCCAATGGGAAAGGCTTCTCCTCGATGGCCAATCCTTACGGCCCCAATCCCGTCAGCAGGAAGGAGGACGTGGCCTACCAGAAAGGCGATAGTAAACGACCGCGCGCCGTGGAGTATATCGGGGGGCTTTTTAAAGGGACCATGAGCATTATCGACGAACCGGATGAACGCCTGCTAGGGGAATATTCCGCCAGGGTCTACCGGAACACGCCCTATACGAAGGAAGGCGAGCTGCTGGCAAAGGGCGAGACGGGCAATCCCATTCCCATGAAGGTAGGCGACCCTTCCCCGATAAAATATGTTTTCTATGTCATCAAGGAGAACCGGACCTATGACCAGGTATTGGGAGATGTAAGAGAAGGCAACGGAGACAGCAGCCTGGTATTGTTCGGACAACGGATAACGCCCAACCAGCATGCACTGGTTTCGCAATTCGTATTGCTGGATAATTTTTATGTGGATGCGGAAGTGAGCATGGACGGACATAATTGGAGCATGGGCGCTTATGCCACGGATTACCTGGAAAAGACCTGGCCTACCAGCTATGGAGGAAGAGGAGGGTCTTACGACGGGGAAGGCAACAGGGCCATCGCGAATAACAAAGGCGGCTTTATCTGGGACCATTGCCAGCGCGGCGGCGTCAGTTACCGTACCTACGGCGAGTTCGCCGATGACAGCAAGGCAAATATCGCCAGCCTGAAAGGACATTACTGCCCCTATTATACGGGATGGAACCTTTCCGTAAAGGATACGGCAAGAGTTAGCCAATGGAAAAGAGATTTCGATTCCCTGCTGGCTATACAGGCCCTGCCCCGCCTGAATACCCTTCGACTGGGGAACGATCATACGGAAGGCCTTCGAAAGGGAAAGCCGACGCCTTTTGCACATGTGGCGGACAATGACCTGGCGGTAGGCAGCTTCATCGAATACCTGAGCCAAAGCCCCATCTGGAAAGAAAGCGTCGTTTTTATCCTGGAAGACGATGCGCAGAATGGCCCCGATCATGTGGACGCACACCGGAGCCCGGTCTATCTGGCCGGGGGATTCGTCAAGCGTCATTTTGTGGATCATACCATGTACTCCACCACGTCGGTCTTGCGCACGATGGAACTGATCCTGGGCATCCCCCCGATGAGCCAGTATGATGCGGCCGCGGTGCCGATGTGGCGCTGCTTCTCCAATGAGGCCGATCCCTCCGGCTTTCATGCCCTTCCCGCCAATGTAGATCTCACGGAAAAGAACGTCGCCTGGAACGAGCTGTCCAAACGGTCGGCCAGTCTCGATTTTACCAGGGAGGACCGTATACCGGAAAAAGAGTTCAATGAGATCCTGTGGAAGGGGATCAGGGGAATGGATTCGCCCGTGCCATCGCCCCGGCGTGCGGCCTTTGTAAGGGCCCTGGCATCAGATGATGATGATGATTAGGAAGGAGGCAATAAGAAATAAAATAAAAAGAGGCGGGGACTAGCCCGCCTCTTGCTTTCTTATGGTTGTTAGGTTTTATCTGTTGTGATCCCAGCCACGTCCGCCGCGATTATCATGTCCTCTTCCGTCGTGTCCGTTACGGTTATCATGCCTGTTATAAGCATATCCGTCAACTCCGCGGGTGGAACGTTCGCGACTTACCCTTTCACGCTCGAATCGATCCCGGTCGAACCGGCCATTACGGAAGAAATCACGGTGATCTCTTTCAAAGTAAGGACGGTAATGTTCATAATAGAAACGATCCCTGTAGTGACCATTCCAGACCGGGTAATCATAATAAGCATATCCGGGGAAATCGTTCTCATAGATGGCAGCGCTGCCATAACCCTCTTCACATGCCGGAGCAACAGGAGCATAGACTACCGGAGCGGGCCGGGGTGCGACATAGACCCTCGGGGCAGGGAGGCCGAAGCCCACATGCGCGCTGACATATACCTGTGAGTGACCGCTGGTAGTTATCATGCTACCGGCAAGGACCAGGGTGGCGGCGAGTAAAATTTTCTTCGTTTTCATGACTTGTAGATTTTGTTGTTAGTGGATGTTTTTCATTTCCGGCTTTTCAGCCTTGTATATTGGAAGGCTAGCGGAACAAAAGATTTAATGGACGACTGTTAAAGTTCCTGTAAAGGGCCGGGGATCGGCGGGCAATAGACGGCAATAAAAAAAGGGCCGCTTGCGGCCCTTTTATCGGGGGATTCATTAGTGAGAATTATTGATTAATGACGATCGTCATGACGTCCATGTCCACGATCGTGATTGGACCTTTCCCGTCCACGACCACGGTATTCGTGATGTTCGCGTTCGAAACGCGTATGGTCGAACCTTCTTCCGCGAAAATAAGCCCTATGTTCTCTTTCAAAGGCGGGACGGTAATGTTCGTAATAGAAGCGATCACGGTAATGGCCGTTCCAGGCAGGATAGGAATAATAAGCGTATCCGGGATATTCCCTTTCATATACTACGGGTGTTCCGATACCAACGTTCACATGCACCTGGGCGGAAGCCGAATTCACTGCCAGGCTCCCGGCTATGATCATCGATAGAATAAATAGCATCTTCGGTTTCATAATTGTAGATTTTTTGTTAGGAGATGTTCTTTTTAATTATGTCCTATATAAGAAGGCATAAAGGGGGCCTGATTTAATGAGCCCTTGTTAAGGTTAGACTAAAATGAGGCCCTGTTCAGGAAGAACGAGCGTAAGAAGCTAATATTCAATATATTAGAATGGGGATAAGTTAAAGCTTATAGCCGATGGCCGCAACGCAGGTATGGGGATAAAGGGTCCGCTGTTCCAGGTGAATATGGGTAAGTCCCGCCTCGTCATAATCTTTCCGGATCTTTTCGGAGGCCAGCTGGATGGACGTATCCTTCCGGCCGGAGGATTGGAAAAGCATGACCAGCCGGCCTTTGTTCTTCAGCATACCTGCCAGGCGCATGAATTCCTGCGCCGGATCCTTCCAGGTCAGGTGTGCATTGACGCCGTAGATGGTATGGAAATAATGAGCGGGATAGGATAGTTCCGGCAGCTCGCCGATATGCAGCTGTAATAATTGTTGTTCGATCAGCCGTTTGTTCCTCCGGTAAGCCTGGCGGTACATGGCGGGAGAGGCGTCGATGCCGGCCAGGAAGCCGATCTTTAATTTTCGGGCCACTTCCTGTAATGTATGACCGGCCCCGTATCCTATTTCCAGGATATGCTGATAAGGCTGGACGTTGAGGTGTCCCACGGCCCAGCCCCTGGCCACTTCATTCTTCATCCATGTGCGGTTGTTGGTGCCTTCTGCCTGCAGGGCAGGCTGCCGGAAATGTTCCTGCAATAGATTAGCGATCATAGTTCCGGCGTTTTTTCTTCCTTAAAAGGCATTCTTCCGCAGCGGCTTCTCCATTCCTGCTTGAACTTCTCTTTTTCGTCCGGCGTCATGTTCATCCAGCGCTGTTTCATTTTATTGTTCCAGCCTCTGCGGGGCCCGCCTCCGCGAAATCCGCCGAATAATATCTTGGTGAGCAGTAAGAGCCCGAGCGCCTGCCAGAACGTAATGACGGGGAAATGGAACAACACCGGCAGCAGGGCATTCCATAACAGCATGACAATGCTCCCGAAAATAAATACGCCGACAATGGCTATTACGATGAAGCCGGCGATCTTACGAAACCAAAAACTTTTCATGATCTTTTGTTTTTAACGATTTATAATTTCATTGTACAATTCCTGCAGCCTTTCGCGCAGATAGAGCACAGCATATCTTTTACGTGACAGCAAGGTGCTGACATTTTCACCGGTGCGTTCGGAGATCTCCTTGAAAGGGATGCCTTCCAGCTCGTTCCACACGAAAACCAATCTCTGCTCTTCCGGCAGTTCCTGCAGGGATTCCTCCAGGGTCTTCCAGAAAATGGTATGGAGGTATTCCGTCTCCGGATCATTGCCTTTGTCCAGGAGGATCTCTTTGAAGCTGAAGCTTTCCTCCTCTCCGTCGGATGCCAATAGCTCGTCCAGGGATTCCTGTTTCTTTTTGCGGTAGCGGTCCGTGATCTTGTTGCGTGCGACGGCGAACAGCCAGCCGCTTACCTGTTCAATGGGTTGAGTATCCACGGTGGTCGTAAGCTGATACCAGACGTCCTGCAGAACGTCTTCCGCATCGGCCTCGCTATTGACACGCTGACGGATGAAGCCCAGCAGTCTTTTGCCAAACCGGCCGATCACCGAGCTGATATTTTTTCGATTGGTTGGACCCATTTCCGGGGATATTGCCAATAGCTCCTCCATACTAAGGAAGACGGATGAGGGAGGAGTATATTTTAAGGTTTTGAATAAAAAGATCAGAAAATGCGTAAGAGGTTGATTAAGAGCCGTATCTAATCGCCTGATCGGTAAATCTACTCCGTCCGGCCTTTCAGTAGATAAGGATCTTCGAATCCGGGATACCGATCTTTTTCAACTCCGCCCTGAAAGGCAGCACCCTGCTTCTTTCTCCTGTGAGATGAAAGATGCCGTCCTTCCATAATTCCCATACCTCGGGTTCCAGTTGGTGAAGCAACTGAATAGAATGTTCGGCATTTTCCCCTGTGCAGGGAACGATGTCCACCAGGAGGCCCAATCGTTCGGGCAGGTCTTGATACGCCTCATTCAGCTCCAATATACCGATGTATTTTTTTTCCGGGAAGCAAATCTTTTTTCGGGCATCGTCGAAAAACCCGATGGCGGTCTCGTCCCCAAAAAAGAAGTGATATTTACCTTCTGCACAAAACATGATCCTTGACTTTAGTATTAAATTATCTTTGCGAAAGTACGGCCTATAAGCCTACCCGCTTTTATAGGAGCCGGAGCGATCTTTATACTAAAAGGAGTTTTTATGGGCGTAGTAATTTATGATAAGAACGGCAGCAAAACTGACTTTACGCTGCCCAGGCCCCGGGGTACGGCAGAAAAGCCCGTGGCGGAGATAAGACAAAAGGTGGACCTTCCCTTCATCGATGCAGAAGCCGTTCAGCTCTCTTTTAACGGTATCAGTATCCTGTATGGGAATATGCAGATGAAAGAGACGCAGTTCATTCATTTTGACAACCAGGATGAGCCTGATGAAATAGAAATGCATTTTTCATTGGCCGGCGCTAGCTGCCTGCAAAATGAGATCAGCGGCAAGACCTATCGTTTTTCTGCTAACGAGCAACGCCTGCATTATACTCCCAGTTTTGTCGGCACTATGCCCTATCAGAAAGGGGCCTATTACCGGTTTTTCGAAGTACGCTTTTTGAAGCAGTATTTTTTGGAGCTTGCAGGGAACAGCAGTCCCCTGCTGATGGCGTTTGCGGATAAAGTGGCAGGCAATCTACCGGCGGAGGTAGGTGAGAAGAACCTGCCGATATCCTTTGGGATGCATCAATGTATCGGAGAGATCCTGCAGCAACGATTGCCGGATGGCTTGAAAACGATGTACCTGCAATCCAAATGCATAGAGCTGCTGGCCTTACAGACGCAGTTATACGAAGAAAGTCACGGCAGGAGTGAAATGGTTTGTAAGACAGCTTATGATAAGGAGAGGATCTATTTTGTGAGGGATTACCTCGCAGGTCATGCCGCTGATCCTCCCTCTTTGTCGGAACTGGCGAAGATCGCCGGATTGAATGAGTTCAAACTTAAAAAAGGATTTAAGGAAGTGTTCAATACTACCGTCTTCGGTTATTTAAGTGATTTCAAATTGAACGAGGCAAGAAATGGCCTGCTATCCGGCACCTCTATTAAGGAAGTGTCGGAGCAGCTGGGCTATTCCTCCGTGCAGCATTTTACCAGTGCATTTACGGGGAAGTTCGGCGTTTCGCCGGGGAGGATGAGAAAGAATTAAGCAGCATCCTCATCCTTCCGGAACCATTTCTTTTGCTTCCCGGTCAGAACAACTTCATCTGCCCGCCCGGTCGCATGAATTTCGTCGTATCCAACTCCCAGCTCTCTGCGTTGAGCCCGTATTTTTTTGTATAGCGGGCATATTGCTGCGCTACTAACTGGGCGATATTCCCTTCTCCGCGCATACGTACTCCAAACCGGCTATCGTTCACTTTACCATCGTGGCTGGCTTCGATCAGGTGCCATACCTTATCCGCCCTGTCGGGGAAATTCTTATAGAGCCAGTCGTGGAAGATGAGCTTGATGGCCCCGTTGAGGCGGATAAAGGTATAGGCAGAGAAGGTAGCGCCGTTATCCGCTGCGGCCTTCATGATCCTTTGCATTTCGTGTTCGTTGAGCCCCGGGATCATCGGGCCCAGCATGACACCCATCCGTACGCCGGCCTCACTGAGCTCTTTGATGGTGCGTAGTCGTTGTTTGGCCGTGGTGGTACGGGGTTCCATCGTCCTGCGCAGGTCCTCGTCGAAGGAAGTGATCGATATGAGGATGGACACCAGCCGCTTCTTCGCCATTTTGGCCAGCAGGTCCTTATCCCGGAGGATGCCGGCATTCTTCGTGATCATGCCGACGGGCTGGTTGAATTCCAGGCAGGTCTCCAGCAATTGCCGGGTGATGCCGAATTTCTTCTCGGCGGGCTGATAGCAATCCGTATTGCCGCTTAGGGAAATAGGCAGGCATTCCCATTTGGGGTTCATCAGGAATTTACGCAAGAGCTCCGGCGCATTTTTCTTTACGATGATCTTTCTCTCGAAGTCGAGGCCCGCGCTATACCCCCAGTATTCATGCACATTGCGCGCATAGCAATAGGTACATCCATGCTCGCATCCCTGGTAGGGGTTCATGCTGTACCACATGCCGACATCGGGGCTATCCACTTTATTGACGATCCCTTTGGCATTCTCCATCAGGTATTGGGTCTCTATATTGGGCTCGATCCATTCGTCGATCGCCTCGATATGTTCCTTGACCGTCTCGTTCTTAAGGAACCGGTTCTTCGGATTGAACTGCGCGCCACGGCCTTTGAGGTATTGCACGGGATTCATGGCTTCTATCGCCGGCGGAGAGGGCACAGGATTATTCTTATCCCTTTTTTGTTCAGGCATAACATTTTTTTCAGAGGTAATTAAATACACTACATCACCCGTTCAGGCGAACAGCTCGCCCTGCCGGGTGGCGACGGGCAGGTTGCGGAACTCCAGCTTTTCGGCGATCTGCCAGGCCATGGTCCCCTGCTGCCGACGCAGCAGCAACATGCTGTCGGCGATGAACCGGCCCGTAAAATGGCGGTTGCTGTATTCCAGCCAGCCCTTTTCGTATTGCCAGGGCAATAGCTTACTGGCGACGGGCAGATGAGGCTCGTCGATGAAATGAGGTTTGTTCTCCTTGTCCAGCTTTATCAGGCGCTGAGTATCCTTTATTTCCTTTACCAGTCCGCGGATGGGCAATTTGCTGATCACATTGATGAAGATCGAATGCGAAGGGAAGCTGCCGAAATCCTTCAGCTCGACCTTGAAAGGACAGTAGCCCATGGCGATGGTCCGCAGGCGGGTGACGATGCGTTCTTCCATCATCGACAGCTGCGTGAATTTCACCAGGGCCAGGTGGGGTTTGCCCCAGTTGGCCGTAGGGGCCTGGTAATGATCATAGAACTCTTTCCTGACCTGCTGTATCCGGTTGCGCAGCTCCTCGTGCGGGCTGAGGACCAGCAGGTATTCGCTGACGGCCAGCTGGCTTTTAAAGTCGGCATGCAGGGAGGTGGCGACGGGGATCAGGGCCTGTTTGCGACGGCCGGTGCCGGAGGTCCTGGACGTGTGCAGGATGGCGGCGGTATCATGTTGTTGTGTACGTTCTTGTTCACGGATCTTCTGTTCCATAAAATAAATTTGTTGTTGAGGTAATGCATCAGGCCGGCGAGGTCAGGATTGATGAGGGTCCGGTAGTAAACGGAAAACATTCACCACCCTGCAGGCTTCGAAAGAGTGCTCCCTTTTTACCAATACCAGCTCATCGACCCGGAAGGACTCATGGAAGGTCTTCCGGGAATATTCCGGCATCGCCCGGCTATAGACCCGTTCGGTAAGGCCTCCTGCAATGCTCAGGTAAGGATCCCTGATCAGGTTCACCGGCGGACAGCCGGACGAACGGATAAAGTCGTCTATGGCCCGCAGCTGCTGCACGAAATGGCGGAATGGCAGGGGGTCCTGGACCCGCAGGTAAATGGTATGCGGCGGGATACCACTGTAATTATTCAGCGTCAGGTCGAAGCTGTTGTGGCGTCCGCAGATCCGCTGGATCCAGCGGATCAGGGTGTCTTCCATCGCCTCCCCGGCCTGGAAGGCCGCCACGGTGATATGCGGCTTGTTGCGCAGTGTGATCTTCATTCCGTATTCCAGGAAAAATTGCTGCTGCTCGTCCAGCAGCTTGTCATGGAGGTCTCCCTCCGGATAGATGACGAGCAGGTATTCGACCCGCCGTGACCTTCCTGTCCCGCCCCCGGCACCCATTTCCGGAGAAGAGATCGATGATTGTTGTTTTACTAACCCGGTACCCATAAAAAAATTTTAATTGATCAATATTTTAGTTAAATTTACTAAATAAATTAGTAATTCAAATAATTTTTTCTCCCCCTTATTTTTTTACACGGGAGAGGGTAAGGCTAAAAATATTTTTTATGGAGATCGAACAGTTCAACGGGATGGATTACAAAGGCAGCAAACGCTTCACCCAATGGGATATCCCTACCGCCAACGCCACCGGCTTCGGGGCCGCGGCGGACGATTATATGGAAAGAGGCATTGACCTCAACGAGCAGCTGATCCGGAATAAGCCCGCTACTTTTTTCATGCGGGTCAGCGGGGACGCCATGACGGGCGCGGGCATTTTCAGCGGGGACGTGGTCATCGTGGACCGTTCCGTCAAAGCCGGCAGCGGCAAGGTGGTCATCGCCATCCTGAATGGCGAGATGCTGATACGGCGGTTGGAAAAGACCTTTAACAAGATCCGGCTCCTGCCGGAAACGCCGCGGCTATCCCCCATCGATGTCGATCTGTCGGGCGCTGAATTTTCCATCTGGGGCGTAGTGACCTACGTGATCCACGCACTTTAAGCCCCCCATATCCCCCTAAAGGGGGAATTATGTAAAAAAAGAAAAGTTATGTTATGAAGAAAGCTATGTTTTATGGAGCAGGCAGTCCCATATTTCAAAGAGCAAGGGAATTGCGAAATCGATTGACGAATGCGGAAATTGCACTTTGGAGCTATCTCCGTTGCAGCCCAGGTGGCTACAAATTCAGGCGACAGCATCCTATAAGAAAATATATTGTTGATTTTTATTGTCATCATTAAAATTGGTAATTGAAGTAGACGGCTCGATACATAATAGGGAGGATATTCAAAAATCTGATCGGGAAAGACAAATAACCTTAGAATCCGAAGGTATTAAGGTGATAAGATTAACCAATGATGAAATACTTAAGAATATTGACGTTACGATTGAAAAAATAAAATCAGTAATCAATGAAAGGAATATTTAAACTCCCCTTTCAGGGGTCGGGGATATGAAAGCCATCGTCGACTGCAACAGCTTCTATTGTTCCTGCGAACGGCTCTTCCGTCCCGATCTGCAGAACAAGCCCATCGTGGTGCTTAGCAACAATGACGGCTGCATCATTTCCCGCAGCGATGAGGCTAGGAAGCTGGGCGTAGGGATGGCCGGGCCTTATTTCCAGGCCAGGCATATCATCGAGCAGAACGATATCAGCGTATTTTCTTCCAATTATCATTTGTACGGCGACATGAGCCGCCGCGTGATGGATACCCTGCGGACCCTCGCGCCCGAAGTAGAGGTCTATTCGGTAGATGAGGCCTTCCTGGACCTCAGCGAGCTTCCTGTCGAAGAGCTCGCCGCATATGCGCGGCATATCAGGAACAGGGTCGAACAATGGACAGGCATTTCCGTCTCCGTCGGCGTAGCTCCCACCAAGACCCTGGCCAAACTGGCCAACCTCCAGGCCAAGAAGGATAAGAAAGCCACGGGTTGCGTGAAAGTTCTCCTGACGCAGGAAGAGCAGCGGATAGCCCTGCAGCAAACAAGGGTAGATAATATCTGGGGAGTAGGAAGGTCCTACGCCGGCAAGCTGATCAACTGGGGCATCACCAGCGCCTGGGAACTGAGCAATATGCCCGAAGAATGGGCCCATACCAATATGGGAGGCGTAACCGGCGTACGCCTGATCCGTGAACTGCGCGGAACGCCCGCCATCGCCATGGAGGACGAGCTCGTGAATAAAAGGATGATCGCCACGACCCGCATGTTCGGCAGGCCCGTCACCGCCCTGTACGAGCTGAAGGAAGCCGTGGCCACTTATATCTCGAGGGCCGCGGAAAAACTGCGCCGGCAGCAAAGCGCCGCCAAAGTGGTCAGCGTATTCATCGTATCCAAAGAACAGGATCACCTGGCCGACTTCAAACGGGGCGCCACCATCAGCAACTATACCACGCTCGACCGGGCCAGCTCGCTGACCCATGAACTGATCAAGCCCGCCATCGAACTGGTGGAGCAGCTCTTCGAAAACGGAAAGGAATACAAGAAGGCCGGCGTCATGCTCAGCGGCCTCGTGCCGGATAGCTCCGTACAGGGCAATCTATTCGTTCCGGCCTCGCAGAACCAGCACCGCCACCTTATGCACGCCATCGACAATATCAATTTCAGCATGCGGGACGATGCCGTGAAATTCGGCTCCTCGGGGATGAGCAAGAACTGGAAAATGCGGCAGGAACTGCGCTCCGCCCGCCACAGCACCCGCTGGGAAGAACTGAAGGAAATTAAATGAGTTAGTTTCGCGAAGACGGGGCCGCAAAGGGCCAGCCTGGCAAGGACCTTGCAGGATCACCCCCAGTCAAATTTCCTGACCTGTCCGCCCAGCTTCCATTCTCCCGGCAAATGGTTGGTCAGCCAGTCCAGGGGTTCGCCGGCAGGTTGCTTGCGTGCCGCCAGGGTGAAGGACGCCTGTATCGAACGCCGCTGTTCGGGTCCCAACGCATCCGGCTGCGTGGAGATGAAGAGGGGAGTGCCGCTGCCGGCAACAAGCCGCATCCATTGCTCATTTTTATCCCAGGGTATGTCTTTTGTGAGCCCGACGCAATCTCCGTCCGCGGCGTAGAAAATATCGTGCTGGATCATGCGAAAACCTAAAGTGTTGACGCCCATTTTACGGGTCCGCGCCCACTCCTTACCGCTGGTATCGTCCCCGACCCTGTTCAGCTCGAAGATGCCTGCGGATAAATGACTCATCGTATTGCAGCCGATCACATACATTTCTCCCGCCGCCTCCCGGATGGCATGATAAAGCTGCAGCATGATCTCCGCCGTTGTCTTGCTGCGATCATTGAAATGCCAGTTCCCTGCCGTTAGATCGTCTTTCATCTGGAACCCCCACTTGCCCAGGATATCATAGGTCGTAAAATCATGCTTCACCATTTCGTATCCCCATTCCCTGTAAAGACGGATGTTCCGCCGCACGCGCCCGATATTGGCATCGATGGACGGATCCAGCACGGGACTTTTGGGATCGTCGCGACCGGGTATCGAAGACAGCATAAGGGACTTCGGATCATCATGGGCCCCGCAGAGCGGCCTTGTCCACAAACCTGCCCGCATGCCCAGGTTCCGGATATCCCCTGCCAGCTTACCCATGTCCGGGAACTTGTCATTGGGCCTTGAAAAATCATCCATCCAGGCGCCATCGCCCGGCAGCAGAGGTGAATAGTAAGCCCATCCTGCGTCTACCAGGGAAAAAGGACGATTGTCGGTGCTGGGCGCCAGGTCCGTCATCAGGGCCGTCTGCCGGAGGATGAGCTCCGGGTTATTATTACCGTAAGCATAATACCAGTCATTGATCCCGTATACAGGCTGATGGGCAAGCCGGGGCTTTTCGCAGAGCAGACCGCAGAAACGCCGTCCCGTAGCGAATATATTTTCGGATCCTTCGGACCTGGCCACCACGATCTCGGCCGCCTTTAGCAGGCGGTCCCCCAGCAGCACCCCGGAGCCGCCGTTGCGCAGATCCATGGTCAGGGATAGCCTGCCTTCCCCTGCCTGCCAATGGCATATGCTGCTGCAACCCGTTTTTACGCCAAAACAACTGGCGGACTGACCTTCCTGGGCAATAAAATACCAGGGCATCTTTTTGTCGAAGTCGGCCGGGACAAAACCGACGTCGCCATAGGTCCTTTCCCAATGATCGCCCAATACCCTGGCGTCTTTACGCTCCGGGTAGGACCATTCGAGACGGATATAGCGCAGGGGCAGAACGGGAGACCCTATTTCCAGGGCCATGCTCCCCTGGCCGGCCACCGGCTTCGCGACAACGGATTTATAATGGTAGGTTCCCAGCGTGGTGCGTTCCATCGGATATTCCCCATCTTCCAGTCCCGCGAATACTTTGGAGGGCAGCTCCAACTGCAGGGGAGAGGCGCCCGGCGCCGCGGTCCAGTTCGTGAACAGCAGGCTGCTTAATGTTCCCCCCGTCAGCCGGATAAACGATCTTCTTTCCATCGCCAGTGATTTAAACTGAATATAAATGAAGGGCTGAAATTACGACAAACGGACCTGATTTGCCATTTAGCCCGATTGGCTTAACTTGTTTTCAAACATCGCCCCCCTCATGCAATATAAAAGAATGCCCATCGAGATCGAGTCGCCCGAGCAATTGGGCTACGGCAGCATACGTAATAATCTTTCCGAGAGCAGCTATACGGACGCGCTGCTCAGCGAGATCGGGGACCTGGGCGCAACGCTCAAAGACCTGGTGCTCTGCTATGGTTCCCATGAAGGTCACGATGGGTTAAGGGACCTGATCGTGAAAGACAGCCCTTCCCTCCGCCGGGAAGACGTATTGCTGACCATGGGCGCCGCGGCGGGACTCTTTATCATCGCCACTTCGCTGCTGGAGGCTGGTGACGAGCTGGTGGTCGTGCGTCCGAACTACGCGACGAATATCGAGACCCCCCGGACGATCGGCGCCACCCTCCGGTATATCGACCTTCGTTTTGAAGAGGGTTTTGCCCTGGACCTGGACGCCGTCAGAAAAGCGGTGAATGCAAAGACGAAATATATTTCCGTCACTTATCCCCATAATCCCACCGGAGCCTGCCTGACCGATGCGGAAATGAAGGAGCTGGCAGCGATCGCAACGCAGAACGGTATCCGACTCCTGGTCGACGAGACCTACCGGGATATGGTATTCGGCCGGCAATTACCGCTGGCGGCGACCTATGATGCAAACGTGATCAGCGTCTCCTCCCTTTCCAAGACCTATGGCCTGCCCGGCCTTCGAATGGGATGGATCGTCTGCAGGGACCCTTCGTTGAGGGAGACCTTCCTGGCCGCCAAAGAACAGATCCATATCTGCGGATCGCCGCTGGACGAAGAGCTGGCCTACCGCTATCTCCAGCAAAGAGACCGGCATTTCCAACGGATCGGAATAGATCTCCGGGAGAAATTCGGGATCCTGAAGGCCTGGATGCAGGAACAAAATGGACTGGAATGGGTGGAACCCCGGGGCGGCTGCGTCTGCTTTCCCCGGATCATCGAAGCAGCAGCCATCGACCTCGGGAAGTTCTATGAGGTCCTGCTACAACAGCACGGCACTTATACAGGCCCGGGACATTGGTTCGGCATGCCCCGGCATTATATGCGCATAGGGTTCGGCTGGCCATCGAAGCAGCAGCTGAAAGACGGGCTGGCCGCTATCAGCCAAAGCCTCGTAGAAGCCCGTCGCTGACAACATCGCTGATGGCCTGCGGAACGGTCGAAGGGCATTGCGCGACCAGGATGCAAAAAAATAATTTTTGAAAATCAGAGAAATCGCGAAAAAGATTTTTACATTTGTAGGACAGCAACAAAGGATCACATGCTAAGAAAAAATTCACATAATCAAACAGCGAAGTGGGGCCGTCCGGTGCAGCAGTATCCGGCGTTCCAGGGGGCAAGTATGGTTGCATAGTTTAACAGGTAAAAACTAACTTAACATACGGGCCCCGCAAGATGCGGGGCTTTTTTGTAACATAAATAATAAGATAACAGATAATAACAGATAATAACAGATGCAGGAGACCCGATCATACAGGCAGTCGATTATCGCGCAGGCGGCGGACCAACGAAAGACAAATTGGTGCGATTCCGTCGTGGGTAAGCTGTATCCATACGAACGACCGAGGTACTACCGAAATTAATCTGCCCAAGGCAGTTATAATAAAGGGAAAGCCCGGTCAAAAGAAATGACCGGGCTTTTTTGTGGGATATCTGCCGGCAGCAACGGCCATCATTTTAAACACTCCGCCCCGGGCGGAAGAAAGGAGGAACTATGAAATTGAATTTTAGCCTGAGAGCAAGACACCGGACCATCGGAGCCGAGGACATCGTAAGCGCCTGGATGCCGGATGTCCGCTGGGAATTGTACCAGTCGGTGCTGAATGCGGCACTGGCCACTAACGCATCGCTGACCCCTTCGTCCTTCCTGGCCGGAGATCACCTGCAACGCATCCGCTCCCTGGTCCGGGAGAACGATCCTTCTTTTGTGCTGGGGCTCGCCCTTTACCTGCGCATGCAGCTGCACAGAAAAGAACTGGCCTTTATGTTGATGGCAGAGCTGGCCGCCACGAACGGGGGCGGAGAACTGGCAGCCCTTCATATTGGGAAGGTCCTGCAGACGCCTGCCGAACTACCCGAATGGCTGGACTGGTACGCGATCGCCGCGGAGAAGAACCCTCGAAAGAACAACGGCCGGGCAGTCCGCCCCCGCCGCGCCTTACAGAGGAGCCTCACAGAGCTATTGCGGCTATTGGATGAATATCAGTTCACCCGTTATGACAGGGGGCTGCAACTGAAAATGCGGTCCACCCTTTTGCTGCTCCGTCCGAAGGCAAAGGACGGCGCTCAGCGGGACCTGTTCAATAATATCCTGAAAGATAAATTAGGAACGCGCCCCAACTGGCAGATGGAGCTGACGGCCCTGCGGGAGCAACGATATGATAGCCTGGAATTGAAGCAGGCTACGCTGAGGGATAAATGGAAGGAAGGCATCTCTTCCTTCAGGATCGGCTATGCGGCTTTGCTGTACAATCTCCGGCCGATCCTGGCGGCCGGCGTCAGCGGAAAGATCCTGAAGCTGGCCGGCGAATATATCGGCAATGCCGCCGCTATCGGCAGGAACAGGCAGCTGCCCTTCCGACTGCTGGAAGCCTATCGTGAACTGAAGACCCTGCCCCGGGGCGGAACGACCTTCCTGCTGGAAGCGCTGGAGCAGGCCGCCTTCCACAGCGCTGGCAATATCGCCGGCTTTACGGAAGAGACAAGGGTACTCATCGCCATGGATGTCAGCAACAGCATGAAAACGCCCGCCGGCGAGGACGGCGTCCTGGAACGGTATGATATCGGTCCTCTCCTGGCCCTGGCGCTGAAAAAGAAATGCCGGTCGGTCATTACAGGGATCTTTGGCAACGGATGGAAGCAGGTCCAGCTGCCCGGGAAAAATATCCTGGCGGGGGTTGAAGAATTCCGGTTCAGGGAAGGAGAGGCCGGCTATGCCACCAACGCGCACCTGGTGATAGAAGACCTGCTGAAGAGCGGGCAGGTAGTGGACAAGCTGATGATCTTCACAGACTGCTGCCTCTGGGACCGCCGGCAATTTCACCAGTCTCCCGGTGCGGACATCGGCCGGCTGTGGAGGCAGTACCGGCAAAGGACGCCGGGAGCCCGGCTCTACCTGCTCGACCTGTCGGGCTATGGAACTACACCCCTGCAGGTGCTGCAAGAGGAGGTATTCCTCGTCTCGGGCTGGAACGAAGGGATCTTCGATATACTGGCGGCGGCGGAACAGGCCGTTGACGCGCTGCGGCTGCCCGGGCAGGCAACATGAACAAAGGGTTAATAAAATGCCGGATGAATTAGGGGCGATTTGTCTAACTTAACATCTTAAAGTAAAGGTTAAAATCGTCAATATATATGGAACCCTCTTCGTGGCCCGCCCGGTTCAGCCGTCTGCGACAATTATTCTGGCTATTCTTCCTGCTGACCATTGCCTACCTGATCTGGATGAGGAGCTATCTTTCCCCGCTGACCTCCGGCGAGATCATTCGTTTCGAGATCGCCAAGACAGCAGAGAATGCCAATGCCATCATCCGGGAATGGAAGGAGACGGGGAAGTTCGAACTGGGAATAAAAAGCGTTACCCTCGATTATTTTTTCATCGCTCTCTATACGATCGCCATCGCCCTGGGCTGCCGCTTCATCTCCGCCTGCACGGGCAATGAGATCCTGGCCAAAGGCGGGCGGGGCTTCGCCTGGCTGATAGGGGTCGCTACCATCTGCGATATCATAGAAAATATCGCCTTGTCCAAATCCCTTCATGGTGAAATATCCCGCTGGAGCGTTACCATCGCCTATAACCTTGCAAGGGTAAAGTTCTCCATCGTTATCGTATGCCTGCTCTTCATGGTGGCCTGCGGACTCTATTGGCTGGTCGGACGCCTGGGCGGGGAAGAAGAAAAATAAGCTTTAAAAGCTTGTTTTTCAATTTACAATTGCATCCATTGGATATTAAAATCTCCTATATTTGCAAGGTTGGTTAAGGTTAAATGCCATTTTTACATAAAATTGTGTATTAATCAATACAATAAACCTGAGGGCTAGTCAGTTTTTGGGTCTTTTTAATTCCAGATATCTTAAATCATTAAAGTCCTGTGAAGAATAAGTGGCGAGATTCATTGCTATTTACAAGATATAGTCAAGGGTATAAGGAGTAATTCATAGAATGCTCGCTTGTACCCTTTTCACTTATTGATAATCAACGAATTGTATAAAAACTCATGGGACTGAGGAGGCGAAGCTATGCCTGAAGGCAAAAAACACTGGTATGTCGTATACACTAAACCCCGCTGGGAGAAAAAGGTGTTTGGCCTGCTGGCGGAAAGGGGGCTGGAGGCCTATTGTCCGCTGAACAGGGTGCGAAAGAAATGGAGCGACCGGATGAAATGGGTGGAAGAGCCCTTATTTAAATCCTATGTGTTCATAAAGGTCAATGAAGAAGAGCAGGCACGTGTTCGCATGGTCAATGGAGTGGTGAATTTCGTTTATTGGCTGGGTAAGCCGGCGATGGTAAAGGAGAAGGAGATGGAGACGATACGGAAATTCCTCAATGACTACACGGATGTGCAGGCGGTGCCTCTGGATCTGCAAAAAGATGTACGGATCATGATCCGGCGGGGAGCTTTCATGGATAAGGAAGCGACCGTCGTAAAAGTGATCAATAACAAAGTCCAGGTCGTCCTTGAAAGCATCGGATATTCCCTCATGGCTGTCATCGACAAATCCAATGTGACAATGATCGGAAAACAGTAGATTTGAACGATAATCCTTTTTGATATATGAAAAGTAGTTTTTTGGGGTTGAAATATTTCGGAGGATTGGGCATCTGCGGGATCATAATAGTCTTCTTCTGCTGCTCCTGTGGGAATACAAGGCAAATCACCCTGATGCAGGGAAAATTCGATACGGCGGCTCTCAGCCAGATTAAGGTCACTGAGCCGGTGATCCAGAAAGGCGACTTACTGAGCATTATAGTCTATAGCGATAACCCCCAGACCACGGCCCTTTACAACCAGTCGCTGGTTATTGTCAGCGGCAGCAATACTGCCGTCGGCGGAGCAACGCAGGGGGGTACAGGTTCGAATGCCGGCGCGCTAAATGCCGGCTCTCCCACCACGCCCGGCTACCTGGTGGATGAGAGCGGGAACATTCAGTTCCAGGGCCTGGGAGTTTTGCATATCGAAGGGCTGAACAAGGCCCAGCTCAAAAATCTGCTGGATTCCAAGCTAAAGGACAGTCTGCTGATAAACCCTTATTATAATATTCGTTTCATGAACTACCGCTTCACCATGTTGGGTGAGATCAATCATCCGGGGATCTTTGGCATCCCCGGCGAAAGGCTCTCTATCCTGGAAGCGTTGGGCCTGGCAGGGGACCTCACCTTTTACGGACGCCGGGATAATGTCCTGTTCATCCGTGAGAATAATGGTAAAAGGGAATTTGCGCGTCTGGACCTTACCAAGCCCGAGATCATGTCCTCTCCCTATTTTTATCTGCAGCAGAATGACATCGTGATCGTGGAGGCCAGTAAGAAAAAGATCGCAGCCAGCGACCAGGTGACCATCCGGACGATTACTATTACCGCTACAGTGGTCTCGACACTCGCAATCCTTTATGGTATCTTCCGTAAATAATTTTGTACTGATCCAAGCTTATGCCTGAAAAGACCAACGACATCGTTCCTCAGAACCCAGCTATCGCGAATCCGGAGAACCAGGGATCGGTAGGGCTCAAGGATTTCCTGTTCAGGTATCTCCGCTACCTGCCGTGGGTATTGATCTCGGCCATCCTCTTTATCGTTCTTGCCTATTTGAAGATCCGGTATACCGTACCCGTCTATCATGTGCAATCCTCCATGCTGGTAAAGAACGACCGTGGCGGATCGGGGGGGGGCAGTAAGGACGCCCGCTTCGATGAACTATTTCTGAACCAGGGTTCGGTCAACCTGAATAACGAGGTGCAGATCCTCCGCTCAAGGCCTGTCCTGCAGCGGGTAGTACGTGACCTGGAGCTGGACAAATCCTATTACGTTAAAGGAAGTATCCGATCGACCCTGCAATACCAGGATAATCCCATCGACCTGGTCGTTCTGAAAGTTGCGGATTCTTCCCGGGGACTAAGCTTCCAGGTAACTATTCTCAACGAGGGAGAATTCCTGCTGAACGAGGGGAAAAAACCCATGCCCTTCAATATGCCTTTCCAGTTGGGGGACAATGTTTGCCTATTCGTCCGGAACAGGAATATCGGCATCAATCCTTTGCAAAAAGTCCTCCAGGTGAACTGGCAGCCCATGAGCCAGGCAGTGGAAAATCTTTTAGCAGGGATAAAAGTGATACAGGCCAGCGACCAGTCCACCATCCTCACTCTTACCTACGAGGGGGTAAACACGGATCTGGGCAAGGATGTCCTCAACACCCTGATGGCGGTGTACGACAGCATCAATGTGGAAGACAAGAACAGGATCGCTATTATTACGCTGCGATTCATTGACGAACGGCTGAATAACCTTAAGGACGAATTGGGCGGCGTGCAAGGAAACCTGAAGAATTTCATGGTCCAGAACCAGGCCTATGATATCGATCAGCAATCCAGAGCTTATATCGAGAACCTCAGTGCCGGTGTCAAGGAAAAAGCAACGCAGGAGATCCGGGTCAATATTGTGAACTGGCTGCTGGAATATATCGAGAATAGCAAGAATAAGTTCAATGCGGTACCTACCAATCTGGGCATCGAAGAGCCTGCCCTGCTGCAGCTGATCACGGAATACAACAGGATGCAGTTGGAACGGGAAGCCAATCTAAAGACCACCGGCCCCAGCAACCCCTTTATCCTTTCTCTTGAAACGTCCCTGGAAAAAGTCCGCAGCAATATCCACCAGGCCCTCCTGAATGTCAGACAAGCCTACCTCATAGCGGGAAAGAATTTGAAACAACAGGAAGACATCTTGCAAGGCAATATTCAAACCCTGCCGGGTAAGTCCATGCAGCTGATCAATATCACCCGTCAGCAAAAGATCCTGGAAGAGCTTTATTCTCTGCTATTACAAAAAAAGCTGGAAACGTCTATCTCTTCAGCCTCCACTATTTCGAACTCCAAAGTGATCGAGCCGGCCATCGGGTCCGATACGCCCATCAATCCCGATAAGAAGAAGCTTTACTCCATGTACCTGTTACTGGGACTGGCTATCCCCGTCGGTATGATCGCATTATTGGAGATCCTGCGCGATAAAGTGAGGAACCGGGCGGACGTGGAAAAATATACGAAAGCACCCATCCTGGGCGAGATCGGTCATTCCAATAACGAGAATACGCTGGTCGTTACGATGAACAACCGGCATTTTATTGCCGAACAGTTCCGCATTATCCGGACCAACCTCCAGTATATGGTGGCGAAGAAGGAAAAGCCCATCATCATGGTGACCTCTTCCTTCAGCGGCGAAGGAAAATCCTTTATAAGCACGAATATCGCTGCTGTGATCGCACTGACGGGCAAGAAGACGGTGATCATGGAATTCGATATCCGCAAGCCCAAGATCGTATCCGGCCTGGATCTTAAACGTAAGATGGGCATCACCAACTATATCATCGGAAGGGCCTCTTTTGAGGAATTGCTGGTGAAGGTAGAAGGTGTGGAAAACCTTTATGTCATTCCCTGTGGCCCCATCCCACCAAACCCCGCTGAACTGCTGCTGGATCCTATGCTCGAAGAGCTGATGACGGAAGTGCGTAATCATTTTGACGTAGTGATCATGGATACGGCCCCGGTGGGATTGGTGAGCGATGCGCTGAATCTGGGGCGTTATGCCGATTGCACCCTTTATATCATCCGCCAGGGCCATACTTTCCGGAAACAATTGACGATGGTGGAAGAATTGTATAACAGCAATAAATTGCCCAGGCTTTCCCTCTTGCTGAACGATGTAACGGCCGAAGGCGGCTATTACGGAGGCTACGGATACGGTTATTACGGCAGCTATTCCTATGGAACGGAATCCGGGTATTTCGAAACCGAAAAAGACACTAAGCGGGGATTCTTATCGCGGTTGAAAAAACGATGGTTCGGCTAAAAACTCAGCTTAATATATGGATTTCTTTGCGCATGCGTCAGCCTTTGTGGATGAGGGGTGCCTGATAGGAGAAGGAACGAAGATCTGGCATTTCTCCCATATCATGCCGGGATGCATCATTGGACAGCGCTGTAACCTCGGGCAGAACGTGGTCGTATCCCCCGGCGTTGTTTTAGGAAATAATGTGAAGGTGCAGAACAACGTATCTATCTATACCGGCGTTATCTGTGAAGACGATGTGTTCCTGGGACCTTCGATGGTATTCACGAATGTGATCAATCCAAGAAGCGCAGTGGCCCGGAAAGACCAGTACAGACAAACCCTGGTGAAAAAAGGGGCCAGCATCGGGGCCAATGCCACTATTGTATGCGGAAATGAGATCGGGGAGTATGCCCTGATCGGCGCCGGCGCCGTCATTACCAAATCTGTTCCCCCTTATGCCCTGATGATCGGCAACCCGGCCAGGCAGCTCGGTTGGGTTAGCCAATATGGTCACCGGCTGGATTTTGACGGGAATGGGTTCGCAAAATGTCCGGAAACACAGCAAGGATATCAACTGAAGGAAAATAAAATAACCCCTATTTAACAACCGATGAAAAAGGATGAGTTAATCAGGTTTGCGGTCATCGGCTGCGGACATATCGGCAAAAGGCATGCCGCCATGATCACTAATAACAAGGAATGCACTTTAGTAGCGCTGGCGGATACGGTTGACAAGAACACCCTGGGCCTGGATGATAAAATCCCTTTCTTTACTTCCATCGACGAATTACTGGCCAGCGGGATCCTCATTGATGTATTGTGTATCGCGACCCCCAACGGCAGTCATGAGGAGCATGCGCTAAAAGGTATCCGAGCCGGCTGCCATGTCGTGATCGAAAAGCCCATGGCCCTCAACAAAGCTGGCTGCGAACGAATAATTTACGAGGCGCTGCACCGGCATAAACATGTCTTCTGCGTCATGCAGAACAGATATTCCCCACCCTCCATGTGGCTGAAAGATCTCATGATCCGGAATTTGCTGGGTAAGATCTTCATGGTGCAGATCAATTGCTATTGGAACCGGGATCAACGCTATTATAAGAAAGACGGCTGGCATGGCAAAAAGGACCTTGACGGAGGGACCTTGTTCACGCAGTTCTCCCATTTCGTCGATATCATGTTCTGGCTTTTCGGCGATATCGAAAAACTGAGCGGAAAGTTCCGGAATTTCAATCACCAGGGACAGATCGAATTCGAGGATTCGGGTTTCGTGAATTTCGACTTCGTTAATGGCGGAATGGGATGTATCAACTATTCCACTTCCATCTGGAACGAGAATCTTGAAAGCAGCATTACCGTCGTCGGAGAAAATGGCACCGTTAAGGTGGGAGGGCAGTACATGAACCTGGTGGAGACCTGCCATATCAAAGATTATACGATGCCTGTACTGCCGCCATCCAACCCTCCCAATGACTACGGTCCTTACAAAGGCTCCGCCGCCAATCATCACTATATCTTCGAGAACGTGGTTGACGTGCTGAAGGGCCGGGCGCCCATTACCACCAATGCCCTGGAAGGACTTAAAGTGGTAGAGATCATCGAAAAAATATACCAGCTTAAATCGAATGGCGCACAGCTCCAGGCTTAATTTACAGGGATCGCAGCTTCAAAAGGAAAACATGTCTACACTAGGTCAACCGGCAGAGAAAGAGGGCGCGGAACAATGGACGGAGATCATTTCTCCCCGTGCGCATTTGCTGGACCTGCGCCTGAAGGAAGTATGGAGATACCGCGATCTGCTGATGCTCCTGGTGAGAAGGGAATTCGTGGCTACCTATAAACAGACGATCCTGGGACCTATCTGGTTCTTCCTGCAACCCATCCTTACTACCATCACGTTTGTGCTTATTTTCGGAAGGATCGCCGGGATACCCACGGACGGGGTGCCGATGATCATCTTCTACCTGGCAGGCATTACTTTATGGAACTATTTTTCCGACTCTCTCAACCGGACTTCCTCGATCTTTAAAGACAATGCCAATATTTTCGGAAAAGTCTATTTCCCCCGCCTGGTGATGCCGCTGTCCATCATTATCAGTAACCTGGTAAAACTGGCCATTCAATTCGTCTTATTCCTCTTCTGCTGGTCTTATTTCTACTTTATCAAAGGGAATATACACCCGAATATCTATGTCCTGCTTACTCCTTTTCTCGTGCTGATCATGGGCGCATTGGGACTGGGCTTCGGCATGATCATATCTGCCCTGACGACAAAATACCGGGACCTTGTCTTCCTGCTCACCTTCGGCATCCAGCTCCTGATGTATGCTACACCTGTTATTTATCCTTTATCAAGGATCCCGCCCCAGTATAAATGGGTGCTGCTGGCCAATCCCATGAGTGCGATCATTGAAACGTTCCGGTATGGGTTCCTGGGACAGGGAAGCTTTAGCTGGGGCTCCTTAATTTACAGTTCTGTCGTTACCGTTGTCATATTATTCCTGGGAACGATCATCTTCAACAAGGTCGAGAAGACTTTCATGGATACCGTATGAGCAATACCCTTATTAAAGTCGAGAATATTTCCAAACTGTACCGCCTGGGTGAAGTGGGTACCGGTACGATCAGCCATGACCTGAATCGTTGGTGGGCTAAACTTAGGGGCAAGGAAGATCCGTTCGCCCTTGTCGGCGAGACGAATGACCGGACGACCAGGGGGGATAGTGACTATGTATGGGCGTTGCAGGATATTAATTTTAAAGTGGGGCAGGGCGAAGTGCTGGGGCTCATCGGTAAGAACGGCGCCGGAAAATCCACTTTGCTCAAGATCCTGTCGAAAGTCACCCAGCCTACGGGCGGGCAGATCAAGATAAAAGGCCGGATCGCCTCCCTGCTGGAAGTAGGGACGGGATTTCATCCTGAGCTGTCGGGCCGGGAGAATATTTTTTTGAACGGGGCCATCCTGGGCATGACCAAAAAGGAAATCAGGAAAAAATTTGACGAGATCGTGGATTTCGCCGGTGTGGAAAGATATGTAGATACGCCTGTTAAACGCTACAGCAGCGGGATGTATGTGCGATTGGCTTTCGCAGTCGCGGCTTTCCTGGAACCCGAGATCCTCATCGTAGACGAGGTCCTGGCAGTAGGAGATGCGGAGTTCCAGAAGAAATGCCTGGGCAAGATGAAGGATGTAAGCGACCAGGAAGGGCGGACGATCATCTTTGTAAGCCATAGCATGCCCATGATCGTATCCCTGTGCAAAAGGGGGATCGTGATGAGGAACGGAGGTATTGTTTTTGACGGCACTGCCGCCGCCGCCGTCAATCATTACCAGAATGCCGGAACCGAAAATTCGGGCTCCCTGGACTATAGCAGTAAAGCCAAAAAGCCCGGCGACCACCTGGGAGAATTGCTGAAAGTCTGGATCGAGGCAGAAGACGGCGCTGTCAGCAACGAGTTGCAGATAAATGAAGGGTTTAAAGTTTGCATCCGCTACAATGTGAAGAATAAAGTTCCCCTTGCCCCTTTCCCGAATTTTCATTTTTTCGATCAGTACGGTCAGTATATTTTTGTTTCGGCCCCGCGTACTAATAAAGATGGTGAAATGATGCCAGGGGAATATCAGGCGGAATGTTTCATTCCCCCCAACTTTTTCAATGTAGGTTATTTTTCAATAGGCATAGCGCTTACCTTCATTCATTCAGGTATTCATGTGAGCTTTTATGAACAGCACGCGTTAAATATCATAATAAGCGAGAATATGGATAATTCGCAAGGCAGGCCTAATAATTATGCAGGAGAAATACCCGGAGTTGTACGACCATTATTTAACTGGAATATTACAAAAACAAAATGAAGACAGTCATTTTTGCCGGCGGCCTGGGTACCCGGCTCGCGGAGGAAACCGAAACACGACCAAAACCAATGGTGGAAATAGGAGGGAAACCTATTCTCTGGCATATCATGAAAATATATAGCCATTACGGCTATAATGATTTCATTATCTGCCTGGGGTATAAAGGTTTTTTCATCAAACAATATTTCATGGATTATTATATGCATAACTCGGATATGACCGTCGAGCTGCATAGCAATAAGGTGGATATTCACTATACGCAGACGGAATCCTTTAAGGTCACCCTGGTGGACACAGGTATGAATACCAAAACAGCCGGTCGTTTGAAGAGAATAAAAAAGTATGTGGGTGACGAACCCTTCATGCTGACCTATGGCGACGGCGTATCGAATGTAAATATTAAAGAATTGGTACAATTTCATCAACAGCATGGGAAAGTGGCGACTGTTACAGCAGTGCAACCGGAAGCACGATTCGGTGGAATGGACATAAATAAGAAGGATAGAGTTGAAACGTTTAAAGAAAAGCCCAAAGGGGATGGACAGTGGATCAATGGTGGTTTTTTTGTTCTCTCTCCGGGGATATTTAATTACCTGGATGAAAAGGCAGATTCAACCATGTGGGAAGATCAACCCCTGGAGCAATTAAGTAAGAACGGAGAGCTAATGGCCTATAAACACACGGGGTTCTGGAAGTGCATGGACGCCATGCGGGATAAGATCGAATTAGAGCAGCTCTGGCAATCAGGTGCTGCAAAATGGAAAACATGGTGACTTAATAAAGTATAATGGATCTTGTAAGTACCTATAAAGGAAAGAAGGTTTTTCTCACCGGTCATACCGGGTTCAAAGGTAGTTGGCTCCTGGCCTGGTTGCATCAATTGGGCGCAGAGACCAGGGGATATGCACTTGCCCCTCTCCCGGAGCATAAACTTTTCGGGCAGATGCAGGGCGACATCCTATGTAATTCCATTTTCGGTGATATAATGGAATATGGAAAACTGGAAAAAAATATCCTGGATTTTAATCCGGACTTTATATTTCACCTGGCGGCACAACCCATCGTTCGGAGGTCTTATGAAATGCCGGTAGAAACTTTTGCCGTCAATGCCCTTGGAACGGCTCACCTTTTGAATGTTACCAGGAAATTGGCAAAGACCTGTGCTGTCATTTTGGTGACTACAGATAAAGTCTATCATAATAACGAATGGTCCTATTCTTATAGGGAGTCGGATCATCTTGGCGGCTATGACCCATACAGCGCCAGCAAAGCATGCGCTGAAATAATTATTAGCAGCTACAGGAGCGCTTATTTTAATCCAAAGGAATTCGATAAACACAAAAAGTCGATCGTAGTAGCCAGAGCGGGAAATGTAATAGGAGGAGGCGACTGGGCAAAGGATAGGATTATTCCCGATTCCATCCGGGCACTACAGAACAAGGAATCGATACCTGTCCGCAATCCGAATGCCGTCCGACCCTGGCAGCATGTGATGGAGCCTGTCTATGCCTACCTGTTATTGGGTGGGAAATTGTGCGAAGACCCCGTGAAATATGCCACTGCCTATAACTTTGGACCCCTGAGCCCGGATTGCTGGAAGGTAGAAAAAATGGTGCGGCATATCCTGCAGGTCTGGGGCAGCGGCTCCTATCATGTCGTCAAACAGGGAGATCAGCCGCATGAGGCGGGCCTGCTGAAACTGGATATCAATAAAGCGGAGCAGGACCTGCAATGGAAGCCGGTATTCTCGGCAGGGGGGGCGATCCAAAAGACGGTGGATTGGTACAAAGACTTCGATGGTCGCAATGCGCTTGGCCTGATAAGGAGGGACATAGATTCCTTTATGACGATGCTTGGAAATGAAGAACCGACATCAAATTCCTCATCATGAACTTTACTCCGATCAGCCTTTCGCAGGCTTATATAGTGGAACCATCCGTTTATGCGGATGACCGGGGATATTTTTACCGGTATTTCTGCAAGGAAGAGTTCCGGCAAATAGGGCATCACGGCGAATGGGTGCAACTGAACCACTCATTCACGGCCGTACCCGGGACGATAAGGGGCATGCATTATCAACTGGCGCCGCATAAGGAGATCAAGCTGGTGCGTTGTATAGCAGGCGGCGTCTTTGACGTGATCGTCGATGTACGGAAAGGGTCCCCCACTTTCTTACAATGGTTCGGCACGGAGCTCTCGGCAGCGAACAGGAAAATGCTCTATATACCGGAAGGCTTTGCGCATGGGTTCCAGGCTTTGACGGATAATTGCGAACTGATCTATCATCACAGCGCCTATTATGTAAAAGGATCCGAAGGAGGGATAAGATTTGACGATCCGATGCCCAATATCAACTGGCCTTTAGCAGCGGTAAATGTTTCCGATCGGGATCGCCAGCATCCAATATTAACTATTGAATTCAAGGGTATTTAAACTTTAATAAATGTATTGCAGATTTTGTAAGACGCCTTTGCATCACGAATTTATCGACCTGTTCAATGCGCCTGCTTCCAATTCCTTTCTGACAAAGGAGCAATTAAATGAGCCGGAAGCATTTTACCCACTCAAGGTATTTGTTTGCGACCAATGTTTTTTAGTCCAGGTGGACGAGTATAAAAAATCCGACGCCATCTTCGATAGCAATTACGTTTATTTTTCTTCTTATTCCACCAGTTGGCTTGCCCATGCAAAGAGCTACACGGAAATGATCAGAAGGAGGTTCGGCCTTACGGAACAATCGCTTGCCGTAGAGATCGCATCGAACGATGGGTATCTGCTGCAATACTTTGTACAGGATGGAATACCTGTATTGGGGATAGAGCCAACCCAAAATACAGCTGAGGCGGCCCGGCAAAAAGGGGTAGAGACCATCACCGAATTCTTTGGCACAGACCTGGCTCATAAGCTGGTAAAGAAAGGGACAAAGGCGGATCTTCTTTTGGGAAACAACGTTCTCGCACATGTGCCTGACATCGTGGATTTTGTAGCAGGCATGAAGATCATCCTTAAGCCGGATGGCATCATTACCATGGAGTTCCCTCACCTGCTTCAATTAGTGGAAAACAATCAGTTCGATACGATCTACCATGAACATTTTTCCTACCTTTCACTGCATACAGTGAGTAAAATATTTGCGGCCTCGGGATTGGTAATATTCGACGTGGAAGAGCTACCCACTCACGGAGGATCATTAAGGATTTTTGCAAAACATAAGGAAAACACATCCCTTTCCGTCTCGGACAGCGTGAATAAGCTAACTATAAAAGAGACGCATGCCGGAATTACGAATATCCGGTATTATACCGATTTCCAGAAGAAAGCCTTAAAGGTTAAACTCGAACTACTTGGATTTTTGATACAGGCAAAGGTTGAAGGGAAAAAAGTGACAGCGTATGGTGCGGCGGCAAAGGGAAATACGCTTTTGAATTATTGTGGCGTTAAGGCAGATATGATAGATTTCGTAGTCGATGCGAATCCTCATAAACAGGAAAAATTCCTCCCCGGATCGCATATCCCCGTGGTAAATGAAAAGGAATTGAAGGAGTATAGGCCTGAATATGTATTAATACTTCCGTGGAATATCAAGGATGAGATCGTAAAGCAATTGGAATATATCAAAGAATGGGGCAGCAATTTTGTGGTTTTTATTCCGGAACTAAGGATCATCTAAAAGTTTTACAGTGACAGAAGCAAATTCCAGGCACATTTATTATCAGATGTTTGCGATCAGGCGGGTGGAAGAAACATTGTTGGGTCTATTTTCCAAAGGCCTGCTAAGAGGTACAGTACATACCTGTATAGGTCAGGAGGCTTGCGCGGTTGGTGTTATCAGCTCTATAGATAAGGATAAGGATATAGTTTGCTCCAATCACAGGGGGCATGGTCATTTTATCGCTTATTGTGACGAAATCGAAGGCTTGATCTATGAAGTAATGGGAAAGTCAGAAGGAATTTGCGGGGGCTACGGTGGTAGCCAGCATCTTCATAAAAACAGATTTTATTCGAACGGTATCCTTGGCGGGATGCCGCCAGTCGCCGTCGGGATGGGGCTAGCCGAAAAAATTAAATGTTCAGGGGCCATCTCTGTTGTATTTATGGGAGACGGTTCGGTTGCTGAAGGGAATGTCTATGAATCGTTTAATATGGCTTCCCTATGGAATGTGCCGACGTTATTTGTAATTGAACACAATCAATATGCACAGAGCACTCATTATTCGCTTGAGCACGCAGGGCTTTTATCAGAAAGGGCAAAACCTTTCGGCATTAAGACGACGGTGATCAATGGTAATGATGTACTGAACGTTCGGGCGAAAAGCGTTGAAATGATCAATGAGATACGGAGGGATTCAAGACCTCAGTTATTGTTGTTGGAAACCTATAGGATGGCTCCGCATAGCAAAGGAGACGATCTGCGTGATCCGCTCGAAATTGAAAGAAATAAGCTAAATGATCCTATTAGCTCTTTCAGGAATTCTCATACCGGGGACTCCTGGATCGACGAAGTCGAGAATGATGTAAATAATAGATTAAAGGCACTGCTTAGCCACCTGGGGGTAACTTTATGAGCACTTATTTAAAAAGCCTGCAAACAGCGCTTCATCATATTTTTGAGAACCATCCTGAAGCGGTCTTACTGGGAGAGGATATCCTTGATCCTTACGGCGGGGCTTTTAAAGTGTCCTTAGGTCTATCAACAAAATATAAAGATCGTGTCATTACAACTCCTATCTCTGAGGCTTCGATCATAGGGGTAGCCAACGGGCTGGCTTTAAGAGGTCTAAAGCCTATCGCCGAAATTATGTTTGGAGACTTCCTGACATTATGCGCAGATCAGATAATAAACCATGCAGTCAAGTTCAGGAGGATGTATAATGACAAAGTTGACGTTCCACTTATAGTGAGGACGCCTATGGGAGGGGGAAGAGGATACGGACCTACGCACAGCCAATCTATTGAAAAAATATTTTTAGGAATCCCTCACCTGAAGGTCATCGTTCCGTCTCACCTGCACAACCCGGGCGAGATCCTGAAATACTGCATGAAGAATGAGCGGCAACCTCTTTTGTTTATCGAAAACAAGTTGTTGTACCCGATGAACCTGCTGGAAGAAAAAGTGAAGTTCGAAGAAGAGTTAAAGGGGTATCCCACGGCTATTTATAAGAACTATGATGACGCAAAGTATAAGCCGGATGTAACGTTGATCGGATATGGGGGGATGAGCAGGCTGATCGCACCGGCAGTAGAGGAGATGGAAAAAGAGGAGATCCGTATTTTAGCGGTCTTGCCTTCTTCCATTAAGCCATTGCCATTAAAGACGATCCTTAATGCATGCGAACAGTCCGGCAATGTCATCCTGGTCGAAGAAGGCACGGAAGGATTTAATTGGGGCAGCGAGGTTTCTGCGCTTATCTATGAAAATTTATGGCAGAAACTTAAATCACCTATATGCCGGTTATCATCAAAAGCTGATATTATCCCTACATCATCTGAACTGGAAGACAAAATGCTGATTTCTTCTACTGATATAAAGGAGGCGATTTTTAAATTTTTCTAAATCCCTGTTAACACATGAATGTTATATATGTTCCTACAGTAAGCGTTAACGAAAATGAGGTTAAATTGATCGGCTGGCTCAAAAAGCCGGGAGAATTCGTAAAGAAAAATGAAATTATTTGTGAGGTCGAGACGACGAAATCGACCTATGATATTGAGGCCGAAGCGGAAGGATATTTATACTATATCGTGAAAGAAGGGGCGACGCTGGCGGTCGGCCATCCGCTTGCCATTGTAACGGATAAGGCAGAGAGTGACTATGCACCGCTGTTTGATACGCTTAGTGTTCCGGAAAAGAAGACCGGGACTGCTAGCGCTTCGACCGGGAAAAGGTTCACCAAAAAGGCAGAATTAATAGCAGCCAGGGCCGGAGTCATGATCGAAGATATTTCGACAGAAGAGGCTGTCATAACAGAAGACATACTTGCCAGGCATATCGAATCAAAAAAGGGCAGCGCCGTACCATCAGTCGCTAAATCCGGGAATATCGTTATTGTTGAGGATGACCTGGTAGACAGTTTTCATCCTGTCAACAGGCAGGAAAGAATTTTGATATTAGGTGCGGGGGGCGGATGTAACCTTGTACTGGATATTGTCTGTCGCCTTAGCCATCAAAGAGCAGTGATCATACTTGATAGTAATAAGAGCCTGCATAATAAATATATGATGGGCGTTAAAGTTGTGGGAACAATTGATCTGATAGACGAGTTGTGGGCTGCGGGGAAATTTGACGGCGTGATAAGCACCATTGTCAAGGATAACGATGAGCGGAAGGATATTTTCCTGGCCGTCAGGGCTAAGGGCATTCCAT